>ENA-OZHC01000750-OZHC01000750.1-human-gut-metagenome-genome-assembly--contig:-NODE-750-length-13293-cov-4.619731_pt1 | contig 13293 bp, 15 predicted proteins | sample MGYA00244043_ERZ653680 | MGnify/ENA primary metagenome ERZ653680 (study PRJEB26926, sample SAMN06165323) | human gut metagenome | biome: ENVO:00009003; feature: ENVO:2100002; material: ENVO:00002003...
TCTACACCTAAGCCTTCGTCGGCAGCGTCAGATGTGTATAAGAGACAGCCATTTTATCCCCGGTGTCGGAGATAACGAGGATAGCAACATGGGGCGTGTCACAGCGGTAAGAAACTCGGAAATAACGGACAAGTTTTTGACTGGCGAATATGTATTGCTGGATGGACGGCATATCCAGCCGGAGGATGAAAATAAAATTCTTATCAGCCAGCAGCTTGCTACCGAAAACAACTTGAAAGTTGGAGATAGGATCACACTTACCCATGCCGGATTAGACCAAAAAGATGGGCTTTATATGGATTCCATTCCGAAAAAAATGCTTTTTGTCGATGCAGAAATCGGTGGTATTTATACGATAGCAGGAGGTACGGATGATCCAGCAAGCCCCACTGCCGGGAAAACAGTCAATCATATCATTTCAGACTGCCATTTACTAACTGCACTAAAAGAACAGCAGGAAGGTATCTATGAGGGTGAAATAGCCTTTTTTATTGCCGACCCTCTACATCTGGACGATATGCTCCAAAAGGTTCATGGTGTTTCCTCGATAGACTGGGATAATCATATTCTTCGAGAGAATGACTTTCAGTATGAGCAGATTGCGGAACAGCTTCAGAATCTCCAAAACCTTGCGCTGGCCCTTATTACCATTGTTTCCGTTTTAAGTGTAGCCATTCTCATGTTAATCCTGACCATGCGGATTAGAAGTCGTATACAGGAGGCAGGTGTCCTGCTGGCAGTTGGAAAAAACAAGGCGGAAATCATCGGACAATTTGTTTTGGAAACAGCAACACTCATGCTTTTCGGATTTTTACTTGCTTTTATATTTTCGGGTTCATTCTCTAGCGTGCTAAATCAAATCCTTTTTGGTTCTTTGCTTGGAGATACCCCAGCGGGCATTTTGCAGGCGAATAGTGAAATGCGTAATTATTTACAGCCGAATATCCCTCGTTCTCTGGCTCTCTTTTCCAGTGAACTGGCGATTGTTGTGTTGGCAGTGATTGTTTCCAGCGGTGCAGTCCTGTCGTTGAAACCAAAAGACATTTTGAGCAAAATAAGTTAGGAGGAACATACTATGAACTTTTTTAAACGTGCAATACGGTATTGCTGGCGTCAAAAAATCCGTAGCCTTATCTTATTGTTGACTTTTACCCTGTTGGCCTCAACCGCCCTTATTGCACTTTCTGTTGGTCGAGCCTCGGAACAGGGGGCCGCCGATGTAAAGGAAACTGTGGGCGGCTCTATTCACATTGACCTGGACAGCAGCAAAGAGAATTTCGGCTCAGGAACACAAAATCAGTGGGGAACAACTTACCAGTATAATGGCGACTTTATCACAGATGACATGATCGCCGCAATATCAAAAGTAAGCGGTGTTGTGAATTGTAACGCAGAACGGGAAGGTGGATATTGGGGAGCTGCGGTGGATTTTGAATATTTCCCCTCGATGTTCAATATCAGCTATACCGAATTTGGTGCAGCAGCCCCATATGATGTTACCCTCAATTCGGAATTGGACACAAACTTTTTAAATGGAACGTATACGTTGGAGAAAGGCCGCCATATCACTGCGGATGATTCCTATGCGGTGATGATTTCAAAAGAACTGGCTGACAAAAATGGCCTTTCTGTTGGGGACAGCATTACGCTGTACAGTCTTGATGTAGATGCACAAGACACTTTTAAAATTGTAGGTATCTTTAGCGGCACCGAGGGAACGACCAAAGAAGCAATCACGCTGGATCAAATCCCCGCCAATCATGGCTACATGGATTTGAAAAGTTACAATGAAATATTTGGAACCTCCACCAAACTCGGTTCTTTAGATGTTTATGTAAACTCCGCCGAAAACTCTCAACAGGTTTTGGAGGCAATTAAGGAGCTGCCGGAACTGAAGAATAAAACCTTTACTTTTGAGATTAACAACGAGAATTTCGATTTGATTTCTAACCCCCTGTCTTCTCTCCAAAAGATGGTTGATACCGCCGTAAGTATGATTGCACTTATCAGCGCCGCGATTGTAACATTACTGCTGATCCTCTGGACGAGGAGCCGAAAGAAAGAGGTAGGTATCCTGCTTGCGGTCGGCAGAAGCAAGGGCGAGATAATTGGACAATTTTTGACAGAAAATCTGTTGCTTGCTTTCTTGTCATTTGCCGCGTCCGGGGCCTTGGCCATCCTGCTTGCGAATAAAATTGGCGCTTTCCTTGTCAGCAAGACCACCAGCGGGGTTTCCGAATTGGCTGTAACAGTCGGTATTTCCGATATAGCAACGGTATTTGGAATTGGCGTTTTAATCCTATGTTTTGCGGTTGCGGTTGCATCGTACACGATTATTCGGTTAAAGCCGAAAAACATTCTTTCAAAAATGAGCTAAGGAGGAATCAACAATGAGTATTTTAGAAATTTCTAATGTGAAGTATACCTACGATGGAAAGCAAAGCGTTCTGAAAGGAGTCAGTGCGCAAATGGAACAAGGCAAAATGTATGCCATTCTCGGCCCATCCGGGTGTGGCAAAACGACATTACTCTCTTTGCTGGGCGGGCTGGACTGCCCAAGCAGCGGCAGTATTCTATATGAAGGACAGAATATTGCCAAAACGGGGCTTGCAGCCCATCGGCGCAGTCATGTGTCTTTTGTCTTTCAAGCATATAATTTAATCGACTACTTAACGCCCTCGGAGAATGTATCGCTCACCTCCAAGCTGCCGCCACTGCCTATCCTGGAGCGCCTGGGGCTTACGAAGGAAGAATCCAAACGGAACGTGCTGAAGCTCTCCGGCGGCCAGCAACAGCGAGTAGCCATTGCGCGGGCGCTGGCAAGCGAGGCCCCAGTCATTCTGGCCGATGAGCCTACGGGCAATCTGGACGAGGAAACCGCCCAGGACATCACGGAAATCCTGAAAGAGAGCGCCCATCAGATGAACAAGTGCGTGGTGGTTGTCACCCACTCCAATGAGTTGGCAAAGCAGGCCGATGTGGTGTTCCGGCTCAAGAAGGGCGAATTGCAGGTACTGGAACGTGTGCAAGCCCCTTCCGAGCAGCCGCAGCTACGAAAAGGCGGCTCCCGCCGCAATGAAGGGAGGCGAAATTAAATGGACGCCAATCCAATGACAAGGCCCACAAAAAAGGGTGGTGTGCTTCCGGTGATTTTCTATATCCTCGCAGTGGTTTTATTGGTTACAGCAGTAGTTTCTCTGGCGGCCTGCCACCAGAACATTTCAGCCCAGCTTGAGCAAGGTGTTCCGGTAAAGGGAAATGAACTGGCCATTATGAATCTCTACTTAACAAGCTGTGTGCAGTATTTCGCCTTTGCCGCCGCCATGGTATTTTGCGGTTCCGTGTTTCGCAAAGTAATGGCGCTCAAAGCCCCTGCACCGGAGGCAGTCAGCCCCTATATGCTCAATGCACCGGTGGATGGTGCCGGTTCCTCTTTTGCAGAGGAAATTGAGCCGGAGGATGATGATACCGATTTTGAAGCATGGGGGTTTAAGGAACAGGAAAAATAAATAAGACACGCCGGTGTGCTTGCCGGAAGGCAAGCCGCCGATCATGTCTTGACATTGAGGGACAGGAGGTGGTGACATTGCAGAAAGCGGAATGGTTTTATTGCCCTATCTGCGGCAATAAAACCCGTGACAAAATCCGGGAGGATACTGTTTTGATAAATTATCCTCTTTATTGCCCAAAGTGCAAACGAGAACACCGGATGGTCTGGAATATATCAAAAATGTTGTCGGTGTCGGTTATGAATTTGAAGTACCATAGCAAAGACCACAAGGATTTTACTTCCCTTGTGGTCTTGTTCTGTTTATGCTCCTTTTCCAGAGAACAGATCCCACTTTTTATTGTTTTTGTTTTGAAGATCGCTCCGTCAGATGGCGTTCGGGTTGTTACAAAATATAGAAATTGCCTCATTCAAAAACGCAGCTAAATCTCCGTTGCCATTACGATTTATGAAATTGGAAAACCGTTTATCGGTGACATAGAGATTTCCTAAATTGATCAGCATTTGTTTGTCGCAGTTATAGAAGTGTTCGGAGATATACTGTTGCCACTCCTTTACGATTTGCTGCACTTCCGTACAGCCCGGAGAGCAATCTTCATATAAGGCCAGTCTATCAAAAAGCTCCTGTGCAAAAGAATAAAAGGCGTCCAACTGTTCATTTTGAAGTTTTCTCGCCTGTGTAGAGAAGTTTTCCTCGTATTCCCGGAAGCTGTCTGTATCACCCCAACGCTCTATCATTTCTTCCCTAAATTGAGTTTGCAACCGAACGATTTTTGAGTTAGAGAAAGCCTTAAATGAGAGGGTGCTATCCCCTCTTATTTCAGCTTCTACAAGTTCAATAAGCGCATTGATACGATCCCGTTGCGCTTCAAGAATACAAATGTGCTTTTTCAACACTTCCTCGCGGTTATAATCGGGGGAAGCCAAAAGCTGCTTGATTTCTTTTAGGGAAAAGCCAACTTCCCGGAAAAACAAGATTTCCTGCAATCGGCACAGGTCACTTTCTGTATAAAGGCGGTACTTTGCTTCGGTCACGATAGAGGGCTTAAAAAGCCCTATCTGATCGTAATAGTGAAGTGTTCTTGCGGTTATCCCTGTGAGATCGACAACCTCATGTACAGTCATCGTTTTCTTATTCATCCCAAAAGTCCTCCGCTGTTTCCAAAATCTCGCTTGCTGGCAACAGGGTTGCTTCAACGATGCTCTTTCCTGTCTTTTTCAAATAGTGTTTTACTAAATGATAACCACACGCATAGCCCGCACAATAGGGCAGACCGACAGGCGGGTAGCCTTGTAGAGCCGCCATTTCATCACCGTATAGGTATGCGTTCAGATTTTCCAACCCCTGCACACTAAGCCCCTCACGGATAATGGGCTTGATATATTCATTCAAGGTTTCCATGTCCGTTTTTGTTACCCACGGGCCAGCCTTGTCCGTTCCAAATAAATGCGTGGCGTAGTTTTCTGCCAGTCCCTCGCTGACCATCATTTCACCAAGCGTAATATCGTTTTTCCATTTGATAAATTGAAAGCGGACATTGTGATTTACCTCGTGAGCAAGGGCAACGGGCAGACGGCCTATCGTGTATTCGTTAGGAGTGAGCCATGCCATAATGAAGCCGGGAATACCACCGTCTCCACAATAGCCCTCGTTCATAATGGTGTATGGGCTTTCGGGATTTGCCAAAAGAATACTGAACACATATTCCTGTACGGGCAATTCTACACCATATTCTTCAAAGCATTTCAAAGCTCGTGTAATGGATTCTTCACAGGCAGCCCAAAGAGTTTCATCCGAAATCAGCTTGATATTCTCTAGCTGGGAACTGTCAATCTTAGTCGGCTCCATCAGGCCGAGCATTTTACTTGCCATGATAATGTCATAGCCATTTGGCGTAGCGGCTTTCATCGGGATACCGTAGCAGTCCCATTTTTTCTGAAACGACATCATCAGCTCGTAGCGGTAGATATCGTTTTTCTTTTCCTGCGGCGCACCCATAATTTTTGAGTAAACGCCGTCTGAACGGATAGCAGTAATTTTCATAAGCAGATCATCCTTTCTGATTTTCTTTTTACATCATACACTATGACGTAACGTGAAAGTCAAGCGTTTTTTGCTTTTCCCCAGTCATACGATATGCAAATTTCCGTACTTCTTTATGGAAAAGCTGAATGGAAACGGTCTGTATGAAAGGAGGGGTGCATTAACGCAGAAACGCAAAGCGGTAAGCAACCATATGAGCAATCTGCGGAGCGTTTGCCATTGAGATTCCCCTCCTGTTGACAAGCACTCTGTATATGCTTATAATAAAACTAGTATCATAAGAAAGGGTGAGCACGATGCTGTTCGGAAAGTTTTGTATTGATTTCGGCTCCACACAAGATTATACCACGAAACATTGTGCGGAGCCTTTTCGGAAAGTTGATCGATAAAGTGGAAAGGCCAGGGCAGATATAAGCTGTCTTTGGTTTTTATACCCTTTTATCGGATCAATGTTAGATAATTAACTGTTAAGGTCACAGACAATGTTTTGTTTGTGGCCTTTTGTGATTGTTTGGTTCATCATGATTACATAGAGGGCACACAAGACCGTGTGTCCTCTATTATTTTGGAAAGGAAAATAAATATGACGGAAGAACAAAACCTGCTAACCGGAAGCGTACCCAAAAAGCTGGCCCTTTTCGCCATCCCCTTACTTTTAGCAAATGTCCTGCAATCCTTTTACAATGTGGTGGACATGCTGGTGGTCGGTCAGGTTGTGGGTGATACGGGCCTTGCGGCCATTGGCAACGCTTCTAAATTGTGCTATATCATCAATTCTATTTGTATCGGGATGACGATGGGTGGAGCCGTGCTGATTGCTCAATACAAAGGGGCAAACGATAAGAAAGGTCAGGCGGAGTCCTTTCAAATGTTGGCCTTGCTCTCGCTGGTATCTTCGTTGCTTGTAACTATTGTGAGTTTGGCAACCTACCAGCCGTTATTCAAGATGTTAAATGTTCCGGCAGACGCATATCAAGACGCCTGCGACTACATGAAAATTATTTGTTGTGGGACTGTGTTCGTCTTTGGATATAATGCGGTCTGCTCTGTGTTAAAGGGACTGGGGGATTCTAAATCTCCACTCTATTTTGTAGGAATTGCTACCATCATCAATGTTGCTTTAGACATTATTTTGGTGGGTCCTTTGGGAATGGGAACAGCAGGAGCGGCTTATGCGACAATTACCGCACAAGGAATTTCCTTTGTGATTTCTTTATTCTATTTGAAGCGACGCAAGATATTTTTCTCTATGGAAAATCACAGAAAGTTTACGATTCAATGTGATAAGCTGGTCGCCATTGTGAAAGTCGGTCTGCCCACAGCAATCCAGATGGTCGTAGTCAATACCGCCTATCTGCTTATGGCAGGTATGCTCAATCAGTTCGGTACTGCCGTGTCTGCTGCATCTAATGTAGGTTTGCAAATCAGCACCTTTGCTGGTATGCCCTGCTGGGCGATTGGACAGGCAGTAACGGCGATGGTAGGCCAGTGTATGGGTGCTGGACAAATCGAGCGCGCCCGAAAGGTGGTAAAAACCAGTTTAGTGATGAATGTTGCGGTAACGCTCGGTGTCGTAATTGGCGTACAAATTTTCGCACGACAACTTATTTTGCTTTTTGGAAACATCAGCCCTGAAGCCGTAAATGACGGAATTTATTATCTGCGGATCTGCTGTGGCATCAATAGTCTGATCTATGCTGTCATGTATACGTTAGATTCCTTTGCCATCGGAGCAGGCGCAGCAAATATCGCCATGCTTAACGCTTTACTGGATGCGGTGATTGTACGTTTGCCGGTGAGCTGGTTTTTCGCCTTTACGCTCAATCTGGGATTTCCGGGCGTTTATTATGGACAAGCTCTTTCACCGATCTTGCCGGCCATCGTGGGGCTATTTTACTTCAGAAGTAAAGGCTGGGAACGGAAAACGCTTATTCGGAAGAATCACAATTAACGAATATAAGTGAATTGTCGAACAGGAATAGAGTGTTATCATCAGCATATATGCCATTTCCGAAATGTTTCCGAAATCCGCCCAACATATTGAAAACCAGGCGTTTCATGCGTATAATTAGATTATCAACTGAATAAATGTGTCTTCGGGGCAGGGTGTAATTCCCGATTGGCGGTAAAGTCCGCAAGCGTTAACCGCATGATTTGGTGACTCTTATTGAGCATTAGCAGTTCAATAAGCAAGAATTCCAAAACCAACAGTATAGTCTGGATGAAAGAAGACGGGAAAGAATTTTACAACTATAGTGTTGTTTTATTTTGCACGTTCATTAGCACCTGAAAGACCATTTTCAGGTGCTAATTTTTACGTGGAGGAACAGAACATGAATAGTAAAACGAAAAAAATGACAACCTTAGCGGTACTGTGTGCAATATCTTATGTGGTTATGGTTATGGGGCGTATTCCGATTGTGCTATTCCTCAAATATGATCCGAAAGATGTAATCATCACATTGGGCGGGTTGATATGGGGGCCGATGAGCGCTTGCATTGTGTCTGTGATTGTTTCTTTTATTGAAATGTTTACCGTCAGCGAAACCGGAATTTTAGGCTGCCTTATGAATATCGTTTCCAGCTGCTCATTTGCTTGTACCGCTTCCGCAATTTACAAGAAGAAGCATACGTTATCGGGGGCAGTTATCGGATTAGGCGTCGGAAGCGTGGCAATGGTTGCCGTTATGCTGTTATGGAATTATCTTATTACGCCTCTCTATATGGGGTATCCGAGAGAGGCTGTTGCAGAATTACTGTTGTCTGCATTTTTGCCCTTCAATGCGCTGAAAGCCGGGCTTAATGCCGCATTTACATTTTTGCTGTATAAGCCGATTACAACAGCTTTAAAGAGAAGCGGTTATCTTTCTTTATCTGAACAGGAACATCGCAGCCGTTTTTCTGTTGGGCTGATCCTGCTGGCGGTGATGATTATCGTGAGCTGCATTTTATTCATTCTGTCTATGAATGGAATACTATAAGGAGTGACTATGGAAAATACAAAACATATTCCGGTTTATACAATGAAGGGACCGGTCGTACATGGACGTGGGATTGGCAAATTGGTAGGTATGCCTACGGCGAATCTAAAAAAAGAACATGAGCAGGAGCTGCCAACGGCCGGCGTGTATATTGCTAAAGTTCTCTTAGAGAGCAGCATATACTATGGCATCACGCATATTGGAACACGCCCAACGGTTGATAGTGATCGTCATATATCGGTAGAGACTCATATTTTGAATTTCAATGAAGATCTCTATGGCTGTGAAATAGAAATACAATTATTTACGAAACTTCGCACCCCACAAAGGTTTGACAATTTGTCATTGCTATTGGAACAAATCAGAAAAGATTGTGTATCAGCACGGGAATTTTGGGGGATAGAGCAAATTGCCTCTTGTTTGTGTATTGACGTAAACACCCATAGCGTAAAGATAAATCAGCAGGAGATTTTTTTATCAATAAAGGAATTTGACCTTTTGTATTTCCTCTATTCAAATCCGGATGTTACTTTTACCAAAAAGCAGCTTTATGAAGCCGTTTGGCATGAGCCGGCAAATGACCGGTATCACGCAGTCGAAAATACCGTTTTTCAGATAAGGAAAAAGCTAAGCCGGAATGAGAAATCGCATGACTTTATTAAAACAATAGTCGGATATGGATATAAAATCAATCTGGAATAGTAGATTAGCTGGAGCAGACAGTTTTATGATAATTGTGATGACGGGTGGATAGGAGCATTTTAAAGGTAGCGCAGATGGCATTAATAAAATTTGAAGTGCCATAACAAAGGCCACAAGGTAAGATAGACTTATTCAGTGGCCTTATTTCTATTATGAGTTTTGAGTGAGAGCATCACAAAATGTGGTTGCTCTCATTATTTTTATAAGAATTTTGCCATTTGACATTACCCTATTGACAAATGCGTCTTATATGACTATAATGTACTTGTTCAATAAGTACATTATATGACGGAAGGAGGGGGCCTGTGGAAATTATTATAAGCAGCAATACAAGTAAACCCATTTATGAGCAGATCACCTCGCAGATAAAAGCTATGATTATGAGCGGCGAACTACAGACGGGCGATCCTATCCCTTCTATGCGGGCATTGGCAAAGTCAATCCATGTAAGCGTAATTACTGTTCAAAAGGCATATGAAGATTTGCAAAGAGACGGATTTATCGAAACGACAGTCGGGCGTGGAAGTTTTGTAGCGGCACAGAATAAAGACTTTTATCAGGAGGAACAGCAGCGGTTAGCGGAAGAGCATTTACAGGAGGCCGCTGATATTGGCAGAACCAGTGGAATATCGTTGGGAAAATTAGTTGAGCTTTTGACTATGTTTTATCAAGAGGAGGAGTGACTATGGATACAATCTTACAGGTGGAAAATTTAACGAAACAGTATGAAGGCTTTCAGCTGGACCACGTTTCGTTTGACCTTCCGAAAGGAACGATTATGGGACTGATTGGCGAGAATGGAGCCGGAAAGAGTACAACGATCAATGCAATTCTTGATCTGATTAAGAAAGATGACGGTACGGTTACTTTTTGGGGGCAGGAATTAGCCTCATCAAAACAGCTGAAAGAGGACATAGGCGTTGTGTTCGACGGAATCAATTTCTATGAAACATTGACGCCTGCGAAAGTGGGTAAGATCTCCGGAGCAGCCTATAAGCAATGGGATGAATACCTGTATCAGGATTATTTGAAACGCTTCGGGCTTCCTTTGGATAAAGAAATCAAAACACTTTCTAAAGGCATGAAAATGAAATTGTGTATCGCTGTGGCGCTTTCCCATAAACCGAAGCTGCTGATTTTGGACGAAGCCACCAGTGGTCTTGACCCGGTTATGCGGGATGATATCCTTGATGTCTTTTTGGATTTCGTGCAGGATGAAAACCATTCCATCCTGATGTCCTCCCATATCACCACGGATTTGGAAAAGGTTGCCGACTATATTACCTTTATTCATCAGGGAAAAGTCCTGTTTTGCAAGACAAAGGATGAACTGCGCTACAAATATGGAATTATCCGCTGCGGTGCAGCCGCTTTCGACCAGATTGATAAATCGGAGATCCTTGCCTACCGCAAAGAGGATTATCAATGGAATGTACTGGTAGCTGATAAAGAAAAGGCCAAGAAAAAATATAAAGCTGCTGTCGTTGATGATGCTACGATTGACGATATTCTGCTACTGTATGTGAAAGGAGAGCGGGCAAAATGAAAAGCCTTATATTGAAAGATTTATATAATATCGGACACAATACAAAATCTATGCTGTTTATACTTGCGGTGTTTGCTGTGGCTTTTATTCCTACCTCTGGTGTGGGAGCATATATTTTCATCTGCGGCATCTTATGCAGTATGATGATCGTAACCACTTTTTCTTTTGATGATAACTCCAAATGGGCGCGATATGCTATGATAATGCCCATTTCAAAAAGAGATTTAGTGATTGGAAAGTTTATTGTCTTAGCAATCTTTTGTGCGATTGGAAGTGTATTCGGCTTGGCTGTAGGCTTGGTCGGCGGAGGCATAGCAGGCAAAATTACATTCAGCCCTGCCGCTATTGTGGAACTGCTGTTTTTAACCTTAGCGGCAACGGTAATTTCCCTCATTTTTGGAAGTATGTCAATCCCGCTGGTGTTTAAATTTGGAGCCGAAAAAGGGCGCGTTTTGCTTCTGGTATCGTTCCTCATTCCAGCAGCAATTTGTTTTGGGGCATATAAACTGCTTGCAATACTGGGCGTGGAGCTGACGGATCAGATGGTGTTTATCCTTTTATGCTGTTCCCCGCTTATCGCGTTGGTTTGGGGTTATGGAATGTATCAGATCAGTTATCGGATTTTTTTGAAACAAGAATTGTAAGATAGGAGAGATTGCTATGAAAAAATATGAGTATGTTAATATCGAATATTCGGCAAAAGGCGTGGTGTTTTCTTATGTTGAAAAGCATAGGGAAATCATAGACAGTTACGCGGAGAAAGGCTTTCGATATATCGGTTTTGTCCCTACGGAAGTAGGGGCAAACGGCTGCATCAGAAAGATCGACTTGATTTTTGAAAAGTAGAAAACGCGGTGACTTTGATTTTGTCAAAGTCACCGCAAAGACGTATTTGATACTATTTATGGTTCTCATCAATCAGAGCCATGAAAGAAGTTCGCAAGTGAACGGAATATATTGTCCGTTGCTTCTGCAAGACTATCAAAAAAATTGTCTTTTGCTTCCACTAAATTCTCAATAACAATGTCTGTGTCATATGCTAAATCTCTGCATGTATTGGAACAACCCGTCATTATCATAAGGCATACCAAACACAGGAAGCAAGCGAAAAATGGGGCGTGTCCCCTCGATGGATAAATTACTATTGTTCTGCCGGAAGAATCCCCGGCGCAGAAAAAAAGGGAACAGTATGGCTGATCCCAAAGGATGCAAAGAAACCTATTGATGGGAGAACAAAACAAGGGAGGAAACAACAGCATGAGTAAACTGTTATTATTAGAAGACGATCTCAGCCTGATTGACGGCTTACGATATTCTCTGAAAAAGAACGGGTTTGACGTAGATTTTGTCCGCACTGTGCAGGAGGCCCTGCAAAGTTTAAAGCGAATACATCAGTATGATTTGCTGATTTTAGATGTCACTTTACCAGACGGCACAGGCTTTGAAGTTTGTGAAAGCGTAAGAGAGCAAAATCAGCAGATCCCGATTATTTTTCTCACCGCTTCCGATGAAGAAGTGAATATCATTCGTGGATTGGATTCTGGCGGTGATGACTATATCACCAAACCTTTTAAGCTGGGAGAACTCTGTTCCCGCATTCGGGCACTGCTTCGCCGGGCGGCGATCTCCGGCAATGAAGCAAAAAATATGGTAGAAAGCGGAAGTATCTCCATCGATTTGCTGGGCAGCCGAGCTTATCTACACGGACAACCGTTGGACTTAACAGGTGCGGAATATCGATTGCTTTGTTTGTTGGTGCGGAATACCGGCCGCATTGTAATGCGTGATACGATTCTGAATGAATTGTGGGATAGCTCTGGTGATTTTGTAGACGATAATACCTTGTCCGTGTATGTCCGGCGTTTGCGGGAAAAGGTAGAGGCCGATCCGTCTCACCCACAGCATTTGCTTACTGTTCGGGGCTTTGGGTATCAATGGAAGGGGGCTGCGGAATGAGCTTTTTTCGTGATCGGCAGATCCGTCGGTATATTATCTTTTTAATGTTTTTTTCTATTCTGCTGTTAGGAATGAATCTGATGTTCAGCAGCAGTCAAGTAAACTCTGCAAGAGAAATCTATACGATACAGAATGAAGCCATTGTTTCTTCCCTGCTGGAACAGGGCGTTCCCAAGGAAGTGGCTGCCAATGCTCTGCGGAGTGATATTGTCAGTGAAGATGGAAAACAATTTCTAAAGGAACTTGGAATGGATCGGCAGACGAGGACTCAAAACATTCCCGGCCTGATCCAGTTTCAGCGGGCTGTATTTTCAAAAGCAGTTATCCTTTCTATTACTTTAATCCTTCTGCTGTTTATAGGGACAACCATTTTCTTCTTGTGTAGAAAACAACTGTATTTGAAGGCGAATAGGGTTATTTTCCGATATATTGACAGCGATTTTTCTGAGCATTTACCACAAAACAATGAGGGAGCTATTTTTCAATTTTTTTCTTCTGTGGAACAGCTGGCTACCATGCTCCTGTCTCTTATACACATCTGACGCTGCCGACGAAG
>ENA-OZHC01000779-OZHC01000779.1-human-gut-metagenome-genome-assembly--contig:-NODE-779-length-12891-cov-4.730757_pt1 | contig 12891 bp, 10 predicted proteins | sample MGYA00244043_ERZ653680 | MGnify/ENA primary metagenome ERZ653680 (study PRJEB26926, sample SAMN06165323) | human gut metagenome | biome: ENVO:00009003; feature: ENVO:2100002; material: ENVO:00002003...
TCGGCAGCGTCAGATGTGTATAAGAGACAGGATATAAGTTCCCAGCAGTTTCTTCAGTCCGCGGTATTCCAGTATCTTCCCGATGATGTCGTGCTTGCTGCGGTAGCTTTGCAGCACCTCTTCGGAGGTGACGTATTGTCCGGTCTTGGTCTTTTTCGCTTTCTCCACGATTTTCAGCTTGTCGAACAGCACTTCGCCTACCTGCTTGGCGGAGCTGATATTGAATGTCTCGCCAGCCATCTCGTAGATTTCCTTCTCAATCTCCTGCAGACGGACGGTGAAGTGTTGGGACGATTGCTTCAAGGCTTCCGTGTCGAGCAGCACTCCGTTGCTCTCTATATTAACAAGTACGGGGACGAGCGGCATCTCTATTTCGTAGAACAGATGTTCGGCACCTTGCTCCTTCAGTTCCTTTTCCAGCACGTTTTTCAGTTTGAGGGTGACGTCCGCATCCTCGCAGGCATAACGGTAGACATCTTCGGGTGAAAGGTCGCGCATGTTCTTTTGGTTTTTGCCCCGCGCTCCAATCAGCTCGTCGATATGGATGGTCTGATAGTGCAGGTAGATTTCCGCCAGATAGTCCATGTTGTGCCGGAGTTCGGGTTGCAGCACGTAGTGGGCGAGCATGGTGTCGAAAAGTTTGCCTTTCACCTGGACGCCGTAATTTTGGAGGATAATCATATCGTACTTGATATTTTGTCCCACCTTCATGGATTTCTCGTTTTCGAAGAGGGGACGGAACTCGTTTACAATTTTTAAGACTTCCTCTCGTTCGGCGGGAACGGGTACGTAGTATGCACGGTTTTCGGCATCGCTGAAGCTCATTCCTACAAGTTCGGCGTCCATTGGCTCGGTTCCGGTAGTCTCGGTATCTATTGAGAGAATTTCGCTTGTAAGTAACTTTTGAATAATTTCTGCTCTTTTGTCTTCTGTATCAATGAGTTGGTAGTCTACATCGAGCATTTCTAACCGCGTCAGGTTTGAATTTTCAGAAACGCCCGTCCCCTCGCCCGCAAAATTTGCAAACAAATCGCCTTGAATCGGGGCGCTGTTTTCGGGAGTGGAGGTTTGCGGCTGGGCAAACAGAGTCCCGGCAAAGAGGTCGGGTACCGGAGAGGTTGGAGTAGGGGAGGACGAATTGCCGCTTCCCTTTTTGAGTACCCGGTCGATGAGTGTGCGGAATTCCAACTCCTCGAAAATCTTGCGGAGTTCCTCTTCGTTCGGTTCTTCGCGGACGAGCGAATCCATGTCGAGCTGAATGGGAACATCTGTTTTGATGGTGGCAAGGAATTTGGAGAAGGTTATCATCTCGCGGTTGGTTTCCACTTTCGTTTTCAGTGCGCCTTTCAGCTGGTCGGTATGTTCCAGCAGGTTTTCGATACTGCCGAATTCGGCAATCAGTTTCTGTGCGGTTTTCTCGCCCACACCCGGACAGCCGGGGATGTTGTCGGAAGCATCACCCATCAGTCCCAGCATGTCGATGACCTGCTCGGTGGTCTGTATGTTGAACTTGGTTTTTACTTCTTCGGTACCCATCACTTCGAATCCGCCGGTGTGCTTGGGGCGGTACATGAAGACGCGGTCCGATACCAGTTGCCCGTAGTCCTTGTCGGGAGTCATCATATAGGTGGTGATGCCCTGCCGTCCGGCTTCGGTGGCGAGCGTGCCTATCACGTCGTCGGCTTCGTAGCCGGATACTTCGAGGATGGGAATGCGGTAGGCGCGGATGATGTCCTTTATAATAGGTACGGAAAGGCGGATGGCCTCGGGTGTCTCCTCGCGCTGTGCCTTGTATTGCTCGTAGGCCTCGTGGCGGAAGGTGGGGCCCGACGGGTCGAAGGCTACTCCTATGTGTGTGGGATTCTCTTTTTTGAGCACTTCTTCCAGGGTGTTTACAAAGCCCAGAATGGCCGAAGTGTTGAATCCTTTTGAATTGATTCTCGGGTTCTTGATGAACGCGTAATAGGCTCGATATATCAGTGCATAGGCATCGAGCAAAAACAGTTTATCGATTGAATTCATACATTTAATCCTTTTTTTCATGGTAAAAGTACAAAAAAATACCGTATTAACCGTTTTATTACTATTTTTGTAGGCAAATAGCGATGCATGGACAACTCATCATTGATAAAATCTCCGATTTCTGAGGAATTGGAGGACTTCAAGAAGCTTTTTGAAAGTACCCTCTCCAGTTCCAACCTTTTGCTGAACAGCGTAATTGCGCATATCCGGCAGAAGAACGGGAAGATGATGCGCCCCATTCTGGTGCTTCTGGCTGCGAAGCTTTTTGGCAAGGTATGTCCTGCAACCCTGCATGCTGCGGTTGCGTTGGAACTTCTTCATAATGCCAGCCTTGTGCACGATGATGTAGTGGACGAAAGTACTGAACGCCGTGGACAACTCTCCGTTAATGCCATTTTCAATAATAAAGTAGCCGTACTGGCAGGCGATTATCTGCTTGCAACAGCGTTGGTGCAAGTGGGCATGACCCGTAACCATGACATTATCGACATCGTCTCCTGCCTGGGGCAGGATTTGGCAGATGGTGAACTTCTGCAGCTTTCCAACGTCAGCAATCTCCATTTCTCCGAGGAAGTCTATTTCGACGTTATCCGCAAGAAGACGGCCGTGCTCTTTGCAGCTTGTACGAAGGCGGGCGCTCTCTCGGTGGGAGCCAGCGATGAAAAGGCGGAATCTGCGCGTCTGTTCGGTGAATATATCGGGCTTTGTTTTCAGATAAAGGATGATATTTTCGATTACTCCGAGAGCAAGGAAATAGGCAAACCTACCGGAAATGATATGGTGGAGGGGAAGTTGACTCTACCTGCGCTTCATGTGCTCAATACCGTGAAGGATAAAACAGCGGAAGAAATTGCCGTAAAGATAAAGAATGGGGAGGCAACGCCTGGCGAAATAGCCCATTTAATCGAATTTACCAAGCAGTATGGTGGCATAGAGTATGCTTCGCAAGTGATGTATGATTATAAGGGAAAGGCCCTTTCTTTGCTGGCTTCTTTGCCCGATACGGAGGTAAAAGCGGCGCTTACCGGGTATCTGGACTATGTGGTGGAACGGGAAAAATAACAGAACTGTTTTCGGTTGATAATATGAAAAAGCCTGATGGAGTGGATTCCATCAGGCTTTATTTATAGGTAAATACAGCTTTCTCTTAGAAGAATTTCATCTCTTCACCCTTGATTTCCGAAAGCAGCAGGTTGGCAAGACGACTGGTTCCCAAGCGGAACAGTTCGTTGTTCAGCCATTCTTCGCCGAGCACTTCCTTGACGATGGTGTAATAAATCAGTGCATCGTTCACGCAGTTGATTCCTCCTGCGGGCTTAAAGCCTACCTTGATACCCGTCAGCTCGTGATATTCCTTGATGGCCTGGCACATAACCAGGGCGGCCTCCGGCGTGGCGGCAGGCTGCTGCTTGCCGGTGGAAGTCTTGATGAAATCGGCACCCGAATACATGGAAAGGATGGATGCTTTTTTGATGTTCGAAGCCGTCTTCAAAGCTCCGGTTTCGAGGATTACCTTCATGTGGTGCTCTTTGCAGGTTGCTTTGAGTTCTTGTATCTCCTCGCACATGCCTTCATAGTCTCCAGCCAGGAACTTGCCCACCGAAATAACGATGTCTATTTCATCGGCGCCTTCCATCAGTGCCATGGCAGTTTCTGCCACTTTCACTTCAATGAAAGTCTGGGAGGAGGGGAAACCTGCTGATACACAAGCTGTTTTTACATCCTCCACTTCCAGCGTGTCTTTTACGACTTCTGCAAAATTGGGGTATACACAGATGGCTGCCACATTCTTCAGGTCGGGGAACTCTTCGTCGAATTTATTCACTTTCTGGGTGAATTTCATGACGCTTTCATCGCTGTCTTCACTCTTCAGGGTGGTAAGGTCGATGCAGTTGAACAGGAATTTCTTTACCTCCGGTGTATTGTTTGCCGGTACCTTCTCTGCAATGATTCTGGCAGCTTGTGCAGCTATTTCCGCATCATCCAGTTGGGTGTTGTACTTTGCCAGGGCGGCGTCATACTTACTCTGGGTAGGCTCATTCTTCTCCATGGTCTTTCAATTTAGGGTTATTGATATGTCTTGTCTGGTCACGTCTGGTTTTCTTCTCGAAGTTGCGGCAGAAGGCGTCTGTCAGGTTCACTCCGGTCTGGTTCGCAAGGCAGAGAAGTACCCAAAGAACATCTGCCATCTCATCGTCGAGATTGTCTTTTTCTCCTTTCTTGAAGGATTGGTCGCCATACTTGCGTGCCATGACGCGGGCGAGTTCGCCCACTTCTTCGGTCAGTATCGCCATATTGGTGAGTTCGCTGAAATAGCGCACTCCGTATTCCTTTATCCAGGAATCCACTTGTTTCTGTGCTTCTTCTAACGTCATTATTCCTTGTTTTTTGTATCTATACAGATGGTCACGGGACCATCGTTCATCAGTTCTACTTTCATATCGGCACCAAATTCGCCGGTACCTATTTCTTTACCTAATGCTAAACTCAGTTCCCGGCAGAATTGTTCGTACAGTGGGACGGATATTTCCGGCCGTGCTGCCCGTATGTAGGAGGGACGGTTGCCTTTCTTGGTGGAGGCGTGGAGGGTGAACTGGCTGATAACCAGTATCTCTCCGTCTGCTTCAAGAATGGATTTGTTCATTACGCCGTTTTCGTCATCGAAAATGCGCAGGTTGACTATCTTCTTGCAAAGCCAGTCAATATCTTCTTTTCCATCGGATTCTTCGATGCCTACGAGTATCATGAGGCCCTTTCCAATGGAGGCTTTGCAGGTTCCGTTGATGGTGACGGAAGCGTGTCCGGCACGTTGTATCACTACTCTCATGTTGTTTTTGTCTTTTTGAGGGGACAAAGTTACGAATTAATTCGTTGTGTGCATGGCTTTGCAGGCTGATTTATCAGTCATTATTTCTCTGAGAAATAGGTCTGGATGATTTTGGCTTTCGCTTCTCCCACCACGGCGGCAAGCTCCTCGGCAGATGCTTCGCGGATACGCTTCACGCTTTTGAACTCCTTGAGCAACGCGCTTTTCGTCTTTTCACCGATACCTTTTATCTCGTCCAGTGCGGAGGCAATCTGCCGTTTGCTGCGCTTGTCGCGGTGGAAGGTAATGGCGAAGCGGTGCACTTCATCTTGAATCTGCGTCAGCAGTCGGAAGAGGGGGGTGTTCTGTTTCAATCCGATGGTCTGGGGAGGGTAGCCATACAATAGCTCGGAAGTGCGATGTTTGCCATCTTTGGCAAGTCCGGCGATGGGGATGTTCAGGCCAAGCTCGTCTATCACCTCTTTTACGGCGCTCATTTGCCCTTTTCCACCGTCGGTGATAAGAAGGTCGGGCAGGGGTGCTTTCTCTTCTATAGCGCGCTGATAGCGCCGTTTTACGACCTCTTTCATGGAGGCATAGTCATCCGGTCCCTCTACGGTCTTGATATTGTACTTGCGGTAATCCTTCTTGGAAGGTTTCCCCTTGACGAAGACCACGCACCCGGCCACGGGGTCGGAACCCTGGATGTTGGAGTTGTCGAAACATTCTATCTGCATGGGCAGGCGGTCCAGGTGCAGCTCTTGCTGTATCTCTTTCAGCAGGCGCACGGTCCGTTGCTCCGGATTCAGCTTTTCGGCTTGCTTCAGGCGGTCGGCTTTGTACTGCTTCACATTGAGGATGGAGAGTTCCAGCAGCTTCTTTTTGTCTCCCCGTTGCGGGATGGTAAAGACGACATCTTTCAGCTCCATATCCAGCTCAAAAGGCACGATGATTTCACGAGAAAGGCTCTTGTATCTTTCCCGCATTTCGATGATGCCGAGAGAGAGCAGTTCTTCTTTGCTCTCATTCAATCGTTTCTTGTATTCAAAGGTGAAAGCCTGGTTGATGGCACCGTTCGTAATGTGCAGGTAGTTGACGAAAGCGGACTTTTCATCGCTGTCTTCCTCGATGGAGAACACGTCGATATTGTGCAGCACGTTGCTTACCACTTCCGATTTCGCCCGGTAGTTTTCCAACAGCAGGTATTTCTCCTTTATCTTCTGTGCTTCTTCAAACTTCATTTCGGCTGCCAGTTCCTGCATTTGCTGGAAAAGCATCCGTTCTATCTCCTGGGTATTCCCTTTGAGTATTTCCTTGATTTCAGCGATGTTTTTCAGATACTCTTCCTGACTTTGCTTCCCGATGCAAGGTCCTGCACAGTTCTTGATGTGGTATTCCAGGCAAACATTGAACTTTCCGGCACGTATGTTTTCCGGAGAGAGGTTCAGGTGGCATGTACGCAAAGGGTACAGATGCTTGATGAGGTCGAGTAATGCGTACATGGAAGGTATATGGCTGTAAGGGCCATAATAGGAGGAACCGTTACGGATTATCTTCCGGGTTCTGAATACACGTGGAAAGTATTCGTTCTGCACGCAGATGCTGGGATACGTCTTGTCGTCTTTCAACAGTACGTTGTAGCGAGGCTTGTATTTCTTGATAAGATTGTTTTCCAGCAATAGCGCGTCTTCTTCCGTATTCACCACGATATATCGGATATCTGCAATCTTGCTGACCAGCACCCTCGTCTTTCCCGGTTCGTGCTCCCGGTTGAAGTAGGAAGACACTCTTCGCTTCAGATTCTTTGCCTTTCCTACATATATAATAGTCCCTTCGGTATTCAGATATTGGTAAATACCGGGACTTTCGGGAAGGTTGGATACAATCCCTTTGAGGTAGTCGTTAGTTCTGAGTTCTTCCATAATACCGACGTTTCACCACAGATTACACAGATTAGCGCAGATTTCTCTTTGATAAAACTGTGTTTTGTGGTGGATAAATAATCTGTGTTAATCTGTGTAATCTGTGGTGAAATATGAAATGGCTAAAGCGACAGCACAGCCTCCACTTCCACATCATCTCCAAACACATCCTTGCCATGAAGCTCTTTCAGCTCGATGATGAAGTTTACATACACTTTCTTGGGGTTCATCTGTTTCACCAGTTTGCAGGCGGCTTCCATTGTTCCACCGGTTGCCAGCAAGTCGTCGTGTAGCAATACTACATCGTCTTCATTGATGGCATCCTTGTGCATCTGCACGGTGTCTTTGCCATATTCTTTATCATAGCTTTCTTCAATGGTTTCTGCAGGAAGCTTTCCCGGCTTTCGGATAGGTACGAAGCCTGCCCCCAGTCTGGTGGCGAGAATGGGGCCCATAATGAATCCTCTTGATTCTATACCCACTACTTTGGTGATGCCTTTGTCTTTATACATCTCGTATAGTGTGTCCGAGAGTTCCTGCAAGGCGGTAGGCTCCTTGAACAAGGTAGTTACATCGTAGAATAGAATTCCCGGAATGGGGAAGTCGGGTATTTCTCGGATGCTTTTGGTAAGAGTTTCTTTGCTCATAATCAGTTTATTTAATACGTTTATTGAATTCTTTGTTTCACGTGGAACTTTGCGCTCTATCGTCCGCAAAGTACCAGTAGCACGTTGATGTCGCTTGGAGATACTCCCGGAATCCGACTCGCTTGGGCAATTGTTTCCGGATCTATCTTCATCAGCTTCTGTCTAGCTTCGGTAGAAAGGGATTGAATGGAATTATAGTCAAACTTACCTTTTATCTTGATGCTTTCCAATCTTGCCAATTTATCCGCAATAATCCGTTCGCGTCCGATGTATCCCTCGTACTTGATGAGTATTTCTGCAGCTTCTACAATTTCTTCCTTTCTATCGGATATTTTATCCAGTTCTCGTTTAAAGGCACTGACGTGTTCGGCAATGTTCTCAATCGTTATCTGCGGACGGTTTATCAAATCTATCAATTTGCATCCCTGGCGCAGTGGAGTAGTGCCGAGCTGCTCCAATACCGGATTGATTAATGCCGGTTTCATCGAGTAATTCCGCGCGAAGTCTATAATCCGGTTCACGGCTTCACGTTTTTCTGTCAGCAGCTTGTACCGCTCTTCCTTGGCGAGTCCCAGCTTCCAGGCTTTTTCCGTGAGTCGCATGTCCGCATCATCCATACGGAGCAGGATGCGATATTCGGCACGGGAAGTAAACATACGGTAAGGCTCGTCCACACCTTTTGTTACCAAGTCATCGATTAAAACGCCGATATATGCTTCATCCCTTGCAAGGGTGAACGGTTCTCCGCCGTGGCAATTGATGTGGGCGTTGATACCTGCCATGATTCCTTGTCCAGCTGCTTCCTCGTAACCGGTTGTTCCGTTTACTTGTCCGGCAAAGAACAGATTCTTTATATTCTTCGTTTCCAGCGTATGTTTCAGTTGGGTGGGGTCAAAGAAGTCGTATTCGATGGCATAGCCCGGGCGGTAGATGACGAGGTCTCTGAACGCCGGTATCTTTTTCAATGCTGCAATCTGGATGTTCATGGGCAATGAAGAAGAGAATCCATTCAAGTAGAGCTCTTGGGTTGTTTCCCCTTCGGGCTCCAGGAAAAGCTGGTGCTGCGGTTTGTCGGGGAAAGTCACAATCTTGGTTTCTATACTGGGGCAATAACGTGGGCCGATACTTTGGATTTGTCCGTTGAAAAGGGGAGAATTCGGCAGACCTTCCTGCAGGATGCGGTGTGCTTCTTCGTTGGTGAAGCAGGTCCAGCAAGGGAGCTGTTTCAAATGGCGTACATGAGTGTCCATGAACGAGAACTTGTGGAAGTCACATTCTCCGTCTTGGATTTCCATATCCTCATAATGCACGCTGCGTCCATCTATGCGTACGGGGGTTCCCGTCTTCATGCGTCCAAAGGTGATGCCATGCTTTGCGATGGATTCGGTTAATTGGTAGGATGCAGGTTCTGCCATACGTCCGCCTGGAAGCATGGTACGTCCCACGTGCATCAGTCCATTGAGGAAAGTTCCTGCGGTGAGTACTACACATTTGGCATGGAACGTTACTCCCCATAATGTGACTACTCCCGTAATCTCACCGTTTTCAACGAGGATTTCCTGCACGGTATCCTGCCAGATATGCAGGTTGGGGATATTTTCCAGTATCTCTCTCCATGCCCAGATGAATTTGTTGCGGTCGCACTGCGCGCGCGGACTCCACATAGCGGGACCTTTGGAACGGTTCAGTATACGGAACTGTATGGCTGTCTGGTCTGTCACCAATCCCATATATCCTCCCAAGGCGTCTATTTCGCGTACTATCTGTCCTTTGGCGATGCCTCCCACTGCCGGGTTACAACTCATCTGTCCGATTTTGTTCATATCCATTGTGATAAGACAAGTCTTCGAACCCAGGTTTGCAGCAGCGGCAGCGGCTTCGCATCCTGCGTGTCCGGCGCCGATTACAATAACGTCATACTTAAACTCCATTCGTTCAGTGTATTTTAAAACTGTGCAAAGTTACGAAAAAAGTTGTATGCCGGGACGTGTCATATCTTAAAATCCGGATATATCTTCTTTGGCATTGCTTATATTTCCGTATCCAGTATCATACTTATTGCTTGGAATGCTTAGGCTATAGACATATTGCTTGTGTTTAGCTTAAAATACAATCAAAATGAAGCTTTTTGAATACTATTGCTTTTCTTTTTGAAAAAGATACATACCTTTGCAGCGTTTGGATATTAAAAAGTGTTTTGATTGACTAATTTTAAGGAAGAGAAGCATGAGAAAGAAATTCTTCTTGTTAATCATTGTCTGCCTGGTTATGGGGGCGGGAGTGATGGCTCAGACGTCTACGGTCTCGGGAACAGTATTTGCCGAGGACAACAATGAGCCGATTATTGGGGCATCGGTATTGGTGAAGGGTACAACGCTGGGGGCTGTGACCGATATCGAAGGTAAATTTACAATCTTGAATGTGCCGGGCACGGCAAAGACAGTGATTGTCTCTTTTGTAGGTATGCAGAAAGTAGAAGCTGCCATAAAGCCTGCTATGAAGGTGGTGCTGAAATCGGATTCGGAACTGCTGGATGAAGTGATGGTGGTGGCTTACGGCACGGCCAAAAAGAGCAGCTATGCAGGTTCGGCTTCTTTAGTGAAAGCGGATGCGCTGAAAGACATTCCGACGACCAGCTTTGAAAACGCGTTGAACGGTAAAGTGGCGGGCTTGCAACTGACGAATAATTCCGGCCAGGCGGGTTCCGCACCGGCCATCCGCATCCGTGGCATAGGTTCTATGAATGCCGGGAATGAACCGTTGTATGTAGTGGACGGTGTTCCGGTCTCTTCGGGCAATACGGGGCAGATGAGCGGTGAGCTCTATTCTACCAACAACATCATGAATACGTTGAACCCGGAAGACATCGAATCTATTTCTGTATTGAAAGATGCGGCGGCCAGCTCGCTTTATGGGTCGCGTGCGGCAAACGGCGTCATTCTGATTACTACCAAAAAAGGACAGATTGGCAAGCCGGTGGTGACGCTGAAAGCCGAAGTGGGCTTCACGCCCTGCTGGGCAACGGACAACTATGAAACGGCCAGCGTACAGGAGAATGTGAATATGCTCTACACCGTATTTCACGATGCCCGTACAAGCGGTAAGGGCGAAACGGACGAAAAGGCGGCAGCCTATGCCATAGGCCAGTTGAACAGCCGTTTCAACAAACATGGCTACCAATTTACCACAAATGGTACGGGAGCTTACGAGAACGTCAATATCCTTGAGTACGACAACTCCGGGCGTGGAGGCAAATACTACGATTGGGACAAGGCATATTTCCGTACCGCCATTTACCAGACCTACGATATGTCCGTCAGCGGTGCTACGCAGAATACCAACTATTACACTTCCCTTTCCTATACCCAGGACGAGGGACGTTTGAAGATGAACAGCTTCGACCGTGTTTCCGGTCGCTTGAACCTCACCCAGAAGGTGGGGAAATTCCTTGAACTGACCACCAATGCCAGCCTGGCGCGTACCAAGAAAAGCGGTTATAATGATACACGCAACACGGGCAGTAATTACTTCATGCAGACCCGTAACTTGCTGTGGGGACTCTACTGGCCCACTGATTACAAGACCGGCGAGCTCTGGACCGAACGTTACGGTAGCTACGCCTACAATGGGCTTTATTATGACAAAGAGTGGGAGAACGGTTCTACCAGTACCAAAATCATAGCTGCGGAGACGCTCACCCTGCATCTGATGCCGGGCCTGGACCTTCGTTCTATCTACTCTTACGACAATACTACTGTAAAAGACCATATCTATTACAGTGCCAATCACTATAAAGGCTCGGCAGACAATGGGAATGTCAACGAATACCGTACTACATACGAGAAGATGGTTACCTCCACTACCGCCAATTATACCGGCACCTTCGACAAACACACAGTTGGCACCATGGTGGGTTTCGAAGCGGAGAAGAACAAGACAGACTATGTGCGTGCCACAGGAAGCAATCTTGCGGTCAGCACCATTCATACAGTTTCTACTGCCGGAACGCAGACTTCTGCCGGATATTCCTGGGGAAACTCGATGGTGTCCGTGCTCTCCAAGTTGGATTATAATTACGATGAACGCTACTTCATTTCCGGTTCTTACCGCCGCGACGGTTCTTCCCGGCTCAGCAAGCAGGAACGTTGGGGAAACTTCTGGTCAGTGGCGGGAGCGTGGAACATCATGCGCGAGGGTTTTATGAGCAAATATTCTTTCCTGAGCAACCTGCGTATACGTGCCTCTTATGGTATTAACGGTACGCTGCCTTCGGACAATTACGGCTATATGAGCTTGATGAGCTATACCAGTAAGTACATGGGTAACCCGGGCGGTACAATCACTACCGTCACCAATGACAAGCTGTCTTGGGAGACGAGCTACAACACGAATGTGGGTATCGACTTCGGCTTCTTCGGCCAACGTCTGCGCGGTACGGTGGAATACTTCAACCGTGATTCGAAGAACCTGCTCCAGGATGTTCCCATTTCGATGGTTACGGGATTTTCCTCTACGTTGCGGAACGTAGGATGCATCAACAACCATGGGGTAGAGGTGGAGTTGAGTGGTGACATCATTGATAGTAAAGGATGGTTATGGAGTGCCGGTGCCAACGCAACCTTCCTCCGTTCTGAGGTGAAAGAGTTGTATGGCGGTGCGGACATTATCTGGTACGACCCCACCAGTAGCGACAGCCGTGCGCAATATGTATACCGGGAAGGTCAGTCCACGCTGGCTTTCTATGGATACGAATGGGCAGGTGTGGACAAGACCAACGGCAAGAACGTCTACTATGTAAATGACCCCAAGAATGGCAAGGCCGGAGATTTTGAGTATAACGGGCGCGGAGCTACTTATGACTATAACAATGCCAACTACACCATCATCGGCAATGCCGTTCCCAAAGTGTATGGGGGCATCAATACCTCGGTCTCCTACAAAGGCATAGCCCTTTCGTTGGGCTTTACCTATAAGATAGGAGGAGACTTGTACGACGGAGCCTACATGGATGTGGCCGACGACGGTTATTATTGAGAGCGTATCCGTGCTAAAAGCTACTACAACAACCTTTGGACGCCAGACCATACGAACGGTACAGAGCCCCGTATCGAAGGTGTAGACCTCGATGACCCGCAACAATACAGCAGCCGCCACTTGTTCAATGCCAGTTATCTGCGCTTGAAGAATCTCTCATTGGCCTATACGCTGCCCAAAGCCATGACCCGCAAGGCTTTCATCGAGAATGCCCGCCTTTTCTTCACTGCCAGCAACCTTTGGACAATAGCCAAATACAAGGAGGCAGACCCCGAAGTGAGCGAATACGGCACACGTGGTTGGGAAACCCCTATCGGAAAAACGTTTGTCGTTGGCGTTGAATTGAAATTTTAATGAACTGGAGGAACTAACAATGAAAAAGATATATCATTTATTGGCACTTGTGATACTTCTGTCTCTTATACACATCTGACGCTGCCGACGAAGGCTTAGGTGTAGA
>ENA-OZHC01000797-OZHC01000797.1-human-gut-metagenome-genome-assembly--contig:-NODE-797-length-12731-cov-15.347270_pt1 | contig 12731 bp, 19 predicted proteins | sample MGYA00244043_ERZ653680 | MGnify/ENA primary metagenome ERZ653680 (study PRJEB26926, sample SAMN06165323) | human gut metagenome | biome: ENVO:00009003; feature: ENVO:2100002; material: ENVO:00002003...
CACCTAAGCCTTCGTCGGCAGCGTCAGATGTGTATAAGAGACAGAATCCTCACAAAAATTTAATTGATGATTAAAAGCAATACTTGCATTATCAATAGCTGCTTTTTTTACTAACTTATGACATAATCCACCAAAGACACGACCTGTAAACAAATCTTCAATAAGATTTCCTGTATATCGCTGCCTAACGATTTTTACATTATTCTTTGAATTAACATAAAAATCAGAAATTACAATATCAGCATTTTTATCCTCAGCTATTAAAAAAAGTTTTTCAAAACAATCCTGTTCTATCCAATCATCGCTGTCTATAAACTGAATATATTTTCCTTTTGCAATATTAAGACCATATTGTCTAGCCCCACTAACTCCATTATTATCTGTATGAAAAGCACTGACACGCTTGTCAGCTATTGCATATTCATCACAAAATAGCCCTGACAAATCAGAACTTCCATCATCAATCAGCAATAACTCAAAATCAGAAAATGATTGAGAAAGTATACTATCCACACAACGCTTTAAGTACTTTTCCGCATTATAGACAGGTACAATTACTGAAATTATAACTTCGCTTGATTTCATTACTAGACATTTAATATATAATTACACTATTCTAACTTAAGCACCTAATATTTGTCAATTGGATATTTTTAAATTCTCTCTTCCTAAAATCTAATATTTGATAATCTTTTGCTTTTAATCCACAACATATATTTTCTTTTCAATATTCTCTTTTCCACAACAGATAAATTCAGATATACCATAATTAATGTACACAATGGACAAGACAAAATTATAAACACAGCACTGTATAAATGAGAGGGAAGATATAAATAAAGTCCAATAGGAACTAAAGAAGAACAAAAAGAGACCTTTAATATCGGCTTTATTACATTTATCAAGTAGTCATGTTTATTCATCTTTATCATTGGACATACTACCCACACTCTCACAAATTGAGCTATTATTTCTATCAATAAATGTACAATAAACACTGTTCTAGGCAGCATTCCTAATTTCAAACATAAATATGCAACAGGAAATATCAACAGCAACACCCCTCCCTCTAACATTTGAAACCTCTTTATTTTACCTGTTGCATGAACTGAAACAATCATAGGATTAGACAATGCATTACACAAAGTGATAATTAACATTATTAACACTGAACTCGCAGTAAGAATAAGGGAAGAGGCGATAAAGAATTATGCTGGCGCAGAATCCATTATAAAAATAAGAGTATAACAATTTAAAACAAACTGTCATGATACCCATAAAAGATGAAACCAGATTGATAGACCTCACAATAGGCGAACTTAAGAGCGTGTTAAGTAATATAATCCGTGATACGATGTCGGGATGTGATGTCAAGGACAAGGAACAGGATTACGTGTACGGGCTTAAGGGTATATGCCAGTTGTTCGGTTGCTCTAAAAATACTGCAGCAAAGTTAAAGGATGGAATATTGAAAAAAGCGGTATATCAGGATGGTCGTAGAATCTTGACTGATCCGGTGATGGCAAGGAAGCTATTCAACAACTATTATTCAAAGAAGAATTAATAAAATGAGCAAAGCAACCGATTTTATAAATAATAAATGCTACCAGCTTGGCAATCCGATAGAGCCGTTGATTTTTAAAGCTGACGCATTGGAGGCTGTTAATATCGCATCCAAGGAAATAGAGGAACGAGCTGTGAAAGTGTACCGACAGTTATGTCCTTGTTATCAAAATGGGAAATGCAAGCATTATCCCCACAACCAAAAACAAGGTAGCCAAATATGTGATATCGAATGTGATCGTATAAGTCATCTAAAGAAACAACTGGCTTGTATCTCAACAGATAAATAAATTTCTTCCCTCCCGTAAGATTCGTGGTAACAACCGGTTTAAGCCGTTGAGGGGAGCTGCTTAAAGTTCTTTCACATCATTGTAAATGCTTATATGGTGTAACTCATAAGCCGTATGATGCAGACAAACGGATTGATTATAGGAGTCAATACCAGCAGGGATGCCGTGACGTATTGAGGGTCTATAATAATAATTGATTGAACATACTTTCGGTGCACCGATTTGTCCTTAGTGCATTAAGTAAACTTGGTTGGGCACAAGTACCGCCGAAAGGTCTAATATATCCCCTCCCGTAAGATTCGTGGTAACAACCGGTTTAAGCCGTTGAGGGGAACAATATAAAAATTTGTATTATGAAAACAGCTAATTTTATCCTGTCTATATTTGCCACCCTATGTTCCTTAGGAATGATTTATGGTGCGATAGTTACGGAAAGTCCTATAAAATCCGTATCGGTGATTATATTTTCCATCATCTCGTTATTGTGTGTGAGATTGGTGGTAATGACATATAAGGAGTTAAAGGAATATTAACTACCCACTAGGCTAAAGACCTGTGGGTGTTGATTAGTCTAAGCACTTTGGGTGCTACGTTTGGAGAGAATATATAGTTACCAAGGGGTGTTTGTTCAAGCCCCTTGCTCTAAGGTTAAAACCTCTCCATAACATTGACGATGAGCATTTAACGGAGAAATCCGACTTATAGTAAAATGGTTTACGTAATTAACAAACAAGGACAAGCACTTATGCCAACCGAAAGGTTTGGTAAGGTGAGAAGGCTATTAAAGAATGGTCTAGCCCATGTTGTGTGCCGTATTCCGTTCACAATTCAATTGGATTATGACACAACAGATTATACGCAGCCCATAAGTTTGGGTGTAGATGCTGGTAGCAAGCATATCGGCATATCGGCAACAACAAGTGAGAAGGAATTGTATGCAGCAGATGTGGAATTGAGAAACGATATTGTGGATAAGTTATCTACTCGTAGGGAACAAAGAAGAACTCGTAGGAGCAGATTACGTTATCGCAAGGCTCGTTTCAATAATAGGATTTCATCTAAACGCAAAGGTTGGCTAGCACCATCTGTTGAAAACAAAATCCAAACTCATTTGACTGTTGTAGAGAAGATACATAAGTTCCTACCGATAACTAATATCGTAGTTGAAACGGCTTCCTTTGATATACAGAAGATTAAGAATCCAAGTATATCAAACGAGGAATACCAACAAGGAGAACAACTTGATTTCTTCAATGTGCGTGAGTATATTTTGTTCCGTGATGGTCATACTTGCCAACATTGCAAAGGTAAAAGTAAAGACAAGGTCTTGAATGTGCATCACATAGAGAGCAGAAAGACGGGAGGGGATAGCCCAAATAACTTGATTACCCTTTGTGAAACTTGCCACAAGGCATATCATAGAGGTGAGTTTGAGTTAAATGTAAAACGTGGAAAGTCTTTTAGAGATGCCGCCTTTATGGGAATTATGCGATGGAATTTATATGATAGACTAAAGCATATCTATCCTAATGTAAGTATGACTTTTGGTTATATCACGAAAAATACCCGTATCACTAACAATCTTCCTAAAGAGCATTATGTTGATGCAAGGTGTATAAGTGGTAATCCTGTGGCTAAACCTTTAGGTTATTATTTCTATCAGAAGAAAGTAAGATGCCAAAATAGGCAGATACACAAGGTTAATTTCTTAAAGGGTGGCAGAAAGAAACTCAATCAAGCGCCATTCTTGGTAAAAGGTTTTAGGTTGTTTGACTTAGTTGAATACCAAAAGGATTTGTATTACATATTTGGAAGAAGGGATAGTGGATTCTTTGATATTAGGAAACTTGATGGAACTAAAGTGAACAAAGGTTCTATTAGTTGCAAGCATTTGCGATTGATAGACAAAAGAAAAAGTATATTAACAGAAAGAAGGAATAGTGGTTCAATTCCTCCCACAAACTAAAGATTTGTGGGTTTCCTTGAACAAATTTTATGAATGATTTTTTCATCTAGTTTTTTTGTTATTTTCATAAAGTTAATGTTGTCTGTCCGTGCCGGTATGTGAATATAGGTACGGAATTTCACCGTCCATGGTTGGTACTGTCTAAGGAAATAAACATAAATAATTATCTGTTCTAATCTCTACTTTCATTTAACGGATAGTATGGCGGTCCGATTCCGCTGACGGTGGCTGTAAGTTATCATAAGTGATAGATTAAGTCGTTTAGGTTTTGCTCCTGTAGTCTGTGAAGATAGCAGGAGCTTTTTAATTGGAAACAAGTTAAGTTATCATGAATAAAGATATTATAAAAATGAAAGCCAAGGAGTATGCGGATGGTATACGAGGGCTTACCCATAAAAAGACAGCATCAGTGGATTTTGAGAAAGGTGCTCAATTTGTTTTGGAATCCATGAAATGGAGGAATGCAGAAAAAGATCCTCCACCATTGGACACAAGAGTGCTTGTGAAGAGTTCCGGGAAATTTGTGAATACCGGGATGTTGGTATTCGATAGTGAGCATAAGAAGAACATTTGGATATGTGGAAATACTAACCGGGCATGGGACATTGATTTTTGGAAACCATTGCCACAATAATATAAATCATGGAAAAGAAATATCAAATAACAAGTTACCAGCTTGTGTATGCCAGTGGTGGCAGGGATACAGTAAAATTGTTCATGCCTGTTATGGTGGATGATTTGGAGAAATACCGTAACAGTATCCGTGCGACACATGACTGCATTGGTGTAAATCTTACTTATACCGAACTGCCATGAATCCATATATAGTTCAAGGCGTAACGCTTGTGTTTTATGACGGTGAACGTGAGGAACTGTCTGTATTGGATAGTAAGATTACTGACAGACCTCCCAAACTTCTTAAAGAGCAAATTCTTGACGGATTTTCCAAGATGGAGAATCCTCCGGTTAAAGTTGAACTTAAAATAAAATGGTTATGAAGAAAGGTGATAAAGTACGTGAGATAGGTGATACGCTGACAGGTACGATTGTTTATATCGCTAACGGGTATGCTGAGGTCAAGTATCCTAATATGAAGGGTGTATGCTCGTTGCCGGTCCAATTTCTTGAAAAGGTATAGAAATTGAGTATATATGCATACTTTTTTGAGTTGCAGAATCCGGGATGCAATGCGGTAAGGCTTATAGGTATATGGTTGAGAGGTAAAAACCATGGAATAGTAGAAGTCGAGAGAATACCATCAGAAATTGTAATAAATCTGTTGAAATGTGATTCGGAAGGCAGACAGTTTGTGAATCCCTATTCCATATCCCCTGTTACTCTTCCTGACGAGTACCGAAAGATGGAGAGGACAATACAGGAAATTGTATCACAGGCAAAATACTGGTCCGATAAAAAGAAAGAAATAACTGATGGCGTTATGATGGCTATGGTAGAAGCCGGTGAATATAGTTGGAAAGGTGATATCATATCATTTACTCGCAAAAAGGACACTATCAGAAAGGATTTCGACAAAAAGGCGTTTGAGAAAGATTATCCTGATTTGTATAAGAAATATTTAAAAGAGATTCCAGTAGTTGGAAGTGTAACATTAAAAACAATATAATTATGGCAATTTTAAGTGGTTCTATATCTAAAGAATTTGAGTTTTTGACAGTGGTAAAGAGGCCGCAGAGTTTTTAAGGGTAAGTAGGTCATGTATGACTGCTGCGATAGATGACGATAATAGAAAAATAAAAGGTTATAAATTTAAATTCATTTGATTATGTTAAGAGGAAGTATTTGTTTATCAGACATTCCAAAGGAATTGATAAAGAAAGTAAAGTGTAAAGATGGTAAGGAAAGATGTTTTTTAAACTTCGCAATCTTCAAGCGGAAAGAACCTGCTACATTTGGAGATATTACTTATACTCATTTTATGAGTTGCGCTCCTAAGAAAGAAGAGAGAAAAGAGGGTGTAAGATACATCATAGCAGATTTATCAGAAACTGTTGATTCTAATAAATATCCATCTTCCACAGAAGTAGAAGCTGCTCCGAGTGTTTCCCAGGATGATGATCTAGATTTGCCCTTCTGATGAAGTACGATGGTTCCAATCCTCTCCACGTCCAGCAGGCAAGAGCGAAGCTGGAGAAGTTGATAAAGGAACAGAAGGTATTTGAACTGACGGAAAAGAAACCGCAAAGATCTTTAAATCAGAACAAATACTTATGGCTTCTTATTGAATATTGGGCTACACAAACTGGATATACATAAAGGACGAAGCAGAGTTCATATACAAGGAAGTAAACAAGGACATTTATTTTGTAGAGAAAGAAATAGCTGGTATAAAGGCAATATATGTCAGGCACACATACGAACTCGATACAAAAGAAATGTCCTTATCTGTTGAGAAATGGAGAAACTGGTCGGTTATGAATGATGTATTCCCTGTATATCTTCCTGCCCCTAATGAAGAAGCCCTGTTACAATTAGCCCAAATAGAGGTTGATAGAATGAGTAAATATCTTTAAATTATCATTTTGTATGAAAGAAATTTGGAAAGAGTACATTCCTAATACCTCAAACAGGAACAAATCCTATTTATGGTTATCTAACCAACTAAACATACCACATGAGGTTTGTCACATTGGAATGTTCGATGTGGAGGATTGCAAACGAGTTGTTGAACTATGTAAACCAATAGTAGAATGCCGTACTACATAAAGAAATAAAACTATGACTTACGAAGAGATTAAATCCAAGGCTTGTGTGGCAAGCAGCCGTAATGAAGAGCATAAAATACAATGTTCTTGTGTTAGATATTTCCGCTTAAAATATCCCCATCTCAGGAATATGTTGTTTGCTGTTCCTAATGCGGCAAGACGTTCTGCAAGGAATGGTGCTTATATGAAAGATGAAGGTATGCTTCCCGGTGTTGCAGATTTGATACTTCTTAAGAGCAACCGCTTCTATGGAGCTTTGTGTGTGGAAATGAAAAAGCCGGGAGAATACCAAAGACCGGTACAAAAAGACTGGCAAAAGGAATGTGAGGCGAATGGTAACAAGTACGTGGTTGTCCGGTCACTGGACGAGTTTATTAAAGTGGTGGATAATTATTTGAAAGATATTTGAATTTTATTTTGGTGTTTTAGAAAAAGGGCGTATATTTGCAGCGTACTACATAAGAATAGGCGAGTTGGCTCGCCAAATTTGGTGGGCATTTTTTTATGCTTGCTGATACGCTGTATCTATGATACTGGCTACCTAACCCCATGTGGAGCGTTAATGCGCCCACTGCCTATTCTGGTGTAGTACAATGGGAAGTGGGTAGCCATTCTTATTTCTACCCTATAATGCCAAATAAAATGTACTATAAGAATTATGGCAGCAATTGAAATCTTTAAAAATGAAAGTTTCGGTGAAGTAAGAGTAGCCGGAACAAGTGAAAATCCTCTGTTTTGCTTAACAGACATTTGCCGAATACTCGACATAAAGAATGTCGGAGATTGCAAATCAAGGTTAGACCAAAAGGGTATCGTCTTAACCGACACCCCTACCAAAGGAGGTATTCAGTCTCTCGTTTACATAAACGAGAAGAACCTCTACAAAGTAATAATGCGCTCTGACAAGCCACAAGCAGAACCTTTTCAAGATTGGGTATGCGGTGATGTCTTGCCTACTATCCGCAAGACAGGAAGCTATTCTGCACAGCAGCAACTCACCCCATCCGAGCTGATTCTTCAATTGGCGCAGGTCAACGTAGAGAACGAACGGAAGATGAGAGAGCTTGAAGCGAAACAAGATCAATTGCAAGCGGAGATTGAGGAAATCAAGCAGCGTACCACTACAGACCTGCATCAATCCACAATCGTAGCCTAAACAGTATCAAACTGGATGTCTCACGCTACGGAGCGATGGGCCGGAAAGCGTCAGCTCTCTGCAAGAAACGCGGTGTTGAGCCGACAAAAATCCATGATGTCCGTTGGGGAACAGTGAAAGTTTACCCCGATGAGATACTTGATGTTGTTTTTGGTATGGAGGGGTTGCCTTATGAAAACTAAATTATCCTCATGTTGGTATCAAGAAAAAGGTTTTCGATAGAGATGGAAAGATATGCGCTGTTTGTGGAAGTACTGAGAAATTGTGCATAGACCATATATTCCCTGTGTCAAGGGGAGGTTTTACACAAATGGACAATCTTCAAGTATTGTGTGAGAAGTGCAACATCCAGAAAAGTAATATGACTATGGAAGAATTTTATCTTTGGAGGAATAATCATGGGAAGAAATAGAAAATTAGGACTTGATTATTTCCCTATGGACGTGGATTTCTTTCAGGATATACGCATTAGAAAACTAATCAAGTATCAAGGCGGTAAAGCTGTAACTGTATATGCTCTCCTGCTATGTATTATCTACAAACAAGGGTACTACGTGAGGTGGGATGATGAGTTGCCCTTTATTATCTCGGAACAAACCGGGTTTGAAGAGGCGTATATACAGGAAGTCTTTAAATGCTGCCTGATAGTCGGGTTGTTTTCTAAAAAACTGTATGATTCTGACAAAGTAATTACATCGAAGGGGATTCAGGAAAGATGGATTAAATTGACAGATTATGTTGGTAATGATTTCCTAACATCCAAGCTAAATTTATTGGGTAATGATATAAAAATTCCGAAATATAAGTTAGATCATGAAGGAAAGAGGTTATTTAATATCAACGTAAAAGAGTGGAAGAGAATTTCAAAAGCTGTATTTAAAAGAGATAATTATACATGCCAATATTGTGGAAAGGTTGGTGGTAAATTAGAAGTTGACCATATATTCCCTTTTTCTAAAGGTGGAAGTGATAGTTTGGAGAATCTGACTACTTCCTGCCAAAAATGCAATAGACAAAAGCGTGATAAATCTGTTGATGATTTTTTAAAATGGAGGGATAATCATGGCAAGACCTAATAAAATGGGATTGGATTATTTCCCTTTTGATATAGATTTCTTTGAAGATGAAAAGATTGTAGCCATATCTGGGGAATTTGGGATTAAAGGAGAAATTGTTGCAATCAAGCTGCTTTGTGCGATATACAAAAATGGATATTTCATACTGTGGAATGATTTGATGAAATTCAAACTCCTTAAAAATCTGCCCGGAGTGTCTTCTGAGTTACTCGACAGCATAATGAACCGTTTAGTCTTATGGGGCTTTTTTGACAAAGACCTGTTTGATTCGATGGGAGTTCTTACCAGTGCGGGAATCCAGAAGCGATATTTCAAAATATCTAAAAGGCGTAAATCTGTGGATGATTTTAGATACTTATTAGTCGAAATTAGCGGTTGCGAAAACAAGGAAGTTTTTTCTTCCGACGATGGAGATGTATCGAGCGATACAGTTAATGTTTACAGTAATGGGGTTAATGTATGCAATAACCCTCTTACTGCCGACATTAATGTATGCAAAAACACCACAAAGAAAAGAAAAGGAAATAATAAAGAAAACTCTATAAATAGAGTAAAAGAAAAAATGGGTTCTGATTTTGGAAGTTGTGATATAGATCTCAGTGAATTGCAACATGAGCTGTCAACAGATAGCGGATGGGAAGAAGCAATAAGGCTTCATTTGTACCGTAACGGGATAAAGGTTTTCGACCATGACATGTTTCTTCTATGGCTTGACAAGTTCGTGATAAGCCTAAAAGCTGGAGGGACTATTTCGAAAGACAGGAAAGGCTTTATGGAGCATTTCAGGAACTGGATATTGACTGAGATAAAAAGAAGGGCTACAAATTTATTTCAGGACACGAATGATGCTTTGCTGAAATCTTCCGAATGCAACAAGACATATCACAAATTCCTGTCGTATATCAAGAAACAAGCACCGTATTGTTTTTCTAATATGCGATTGCCTACGGAAGAAGAGTTTTTGTTTTTACGGGACAAATATGGGAACGATATGTTTAAAAGCGCATTATGCACAATTGAAGGCAGAGTAGACATCCGTTCCAAATGGGATGTTTTGTATAACGCTGTTTTAAAACAATTTGAGTTTATGAAAGATGAAAGATGAAATAATACCGAGTGGAATGCGTATATTACCAAGAGATGAAGAATGTGAGAAATGTGTTCTTGGGACCATTCTAAGCGAGAGAGATACCATTTACGAAGTGAGGGATATCCTTACTGAAAATTGTTTCTATAACGATTTTCACAAGCAGATATACAGGACTGTATTGGAGATAACAGATTCCGGAGGAAGGGCCGATGCTGTCAGTGTGAAATCAAAACTGGAGTTCTCCTATCCGGACTTTAGTTTATATGAGCTGGTAAAGATTTCAGGAATGTACACATTCGATCTGTATCAATATGCGTGCAGACTTCATGATCTGATGATACGAAGACGTTTTTTTGATATTGGGAGTTATCTTGACAGTAACGCTTTTAATGAGAAGGAAGATATTGCCGATGTCGTGCAAAAAGTGTCAGACCAGCTTGCTAATCTGTTCTCATCCAATTGTAATTCTATCAGCACAGTCAAGGAAAGCATAGAATCCGTGTATGAAACGATAAACCGCAACATGTCGGAAAAAACAGAATTGACAGGTACACCGACCGGATTTGACAAGATAGACGGGAAAACAGGCGGGCTTCAAAAATCAGACCTGATAATAATTGCGGGTGAAACAAGCCAAGGAAAAACTAGCCTTGCTGTAAGCATGATGAAAAACGCTGCAATAGCAGGTGCTAAGATAGCCATGTATTCAATGGAGATGAAGAAGGAACAGATTACGTCTAGAATCATTTCAATGATAAGTGGTATTCCTTCAAATGTTATACTTTACTCACCGCTTTCCGGTATGCAGTTGGAAAATGTAGACCGAGCTGTGGATACTGTATCAAAAATGCAAATCTATTTCGATGACAGGAGCACGTCCAATATCGACACGATAATATCCTCAATCCGTCAAATGAAATTAAAAAATGGGATAGACGGGGCTGTGGTTGATTATTTACAGATTTTGAATGTTAACATGAAGGGAAGCAACAAAGAACAGCAGATGGGAGAGGTTGCAAGAAGGCTGAAGAATCTGGCAAAGGATTTGGATATATGGATTATTGCATTGTCACAGATGAATAGGGATAATCTTAACCCTGTACCTACATTGGCAAGGTTAAGGGATAGTGGACAGATAGCGGAAGCAGCAGATATAGTCATGCTGATTTATCGCCCCGAGGTAAAAGGGAAACGTTATCCTGATGAGTTTTCAGACGTGGACACAAAAGGAACTGCCATGATTGATATAGCTAAAGGCAGGAATATAGGGCTATTGAAGTTTATCTGTGGTTTCAATGCCGCATCTACTCACTTTTACGACTTGAACATTATTCCCATATCAAGTAATAGCACTGAAGAGGATAACAATCCATTTTAAATATGGCAAAGAAAGTAAAACCGGGAATTGTATATGTCAAATGCCGGAACTGCAAGAATGCCTCGGACTTCGGGGATAATTCTGCGTATTGTAAGGCTAAAGGGCATAGAGTGTGTGCCTGTGACAGATACGGGCAAATTTGTAACCGTTTTCAAAAAAATCATAACGAGAAAGAGAAATCATGAATGTATTATCACTGTTTGATGGCATGGGTTGTGGATGGATTGCCTTGCGTGAGCTTGGCATTAAGATTGACAGAGGATATTCCAGTGAGGTGGACAAATATGCGATAGCTCAAGTGAAACTGAATTTTCCCGAGGTAATCCATTTGGGCAGCGTTACAGACATTGATGTTTCAAAATTGGAACATATAGATCTGCTGATTGGCGGAAGTCCTTGCCAATCATTTAGTTTTTCCGGAAAACGTATAGGGATGTCAACAAAAGGGAATGAGGAGATATATACGCTTGAAAGATACATGGAGTTGAAGGAAAACGGCTTCCAATTTGAAGGACAGTCATATCTGTTTTGGGAATATATGCGTATTCTGACGGATATCCGTAAATATAATCCTGATGTGTTGTTCCTGCTGGAAAATGTGGAAATGGAGAAAAAATGGGAAAGTGTATTAAGTGAGGCTATCGGGTTACGTGGGGTGCGTATTAATTCTGCGTTGGTTAGCGCACAGAACAGGCGTAGGATTTATTGGACGAATATCCGTGTAGGGCATGAAGGTCTGTTCGGATATCCTTATAGCGACATTCCGCAGCCTGCCGACCGAGGTGTTTTGCTGAAAGATATTTTGGAAAAAGAAGTGTGCGGGAAATATTTTTTGAGCAGAAAAATGGTGGATTGGCTGAATATTCATAAGGGAAAACGGAATGTGGAAATAAGGTTGTTAGATGGCGATGACAAAAGCCATTGCCTGACGGCTTCGGGGCTGGTCAAAGGAAATTTAAGCACGGATTATATCTTTGCAGCCATGCGAGGGCGTGAATCAGCCTGTCTTACACCAAGAAGAACCGAATATGGGAAACAGATAAGGAAAAAGTATGAAGCCGGTGAGGTTTCTGAGCAGAGAAAGAATATCCAACAGCTTGAACCACGTACTGATAGTAAGACGAATTGCCTTACAACTGTCCAAAAGGATAATTTGATAGTGATTCCAGGAACGGTACGTACATTTGGAGGAGAACATTTCCGTGAAATAAAATCAGGTAAGTCATGTACACTGTTGGCAAGAGCTAGAAATGACGGAAGCTCACAACCATGTGTCCGAATTAATACAGAAATTAGACGTCTTACCCCAACCGAATGTGCACGACTTCAAACTGTACCCGAATGGTATATATGGAATTGCAGTGACACTCAACAATACAAGATGCTTGGGAATGGGTGGACTGTAGAAGTTATCAAGCATATATTAAGTTTCATCAAAATAAAAGAATCATGAATACCGAAACGCTTATAAAGATACGTGAATGGGAAG
>ENA-OZHC01000812-OZHC01000812.1-human-gut-metagenome-genome-assembly--contig:-NODE-812-length-12648-cov-5.850870_pt1 | contig 12648 bp, 10 predicted proteins | sample MGYA00244043_ERZ653680 | MGnify/ENA primary metagenome ERZ653680 (study PRJEB26926, sample SAMN06165323) | human gut metagenome | biome: ENVO:00009003; feature: ENVO:2100002; material: ENVO:00002003...
GCAGCGTCAGATGTGTATAAGAGACAGGCGCTGGCACTGGGCATCAACTCGGGCGCTTACGTCTCGGAGATCATCCGCGGCGGCCTGATGGCGGTGGACCCCGGCCAGATGGAAGCCGGCCGCAGCCTGGGCCTGAACTACATGACCACTATGGTGGTCATTGTCATTCCGCAGGCCATCCGCGCGGTGCTGCCTGCACTGGGCAACGAGTTCATCGTCCTGCTCAAGGATACCTCGCTCATCACCGTTATCGGCGGCAAGGAGCTGCTGTATGCGGCGCAGGGCATTATGAACCGTACCTACGAGGCCATGTTCCCCCTGTTGGGCGTTGCAGTGGTCTATCTGGTCTTAGTCATGCTCTTTACATGGCTGCTGTCGAAGTTTGAGAGGAGGATGGCGCAAGGTGACCGCTAATCATGCTGAAAAGATCCTGGAAGTCCGTGGTCTGACCAAGACCTACGGCGGTGAGGCCAAAAAGGGCGCAAAGCAGCCCACCCCCACCCTGGATGTCCTGAAGGGCATCGACATCGACATCTACCGCGGCGATGTGGTCTGCCTGATCGGCCCCTCCGGCTGCGGCAAGTCTACCTTCCTGCGCTGCCTGAACCGGCTGGAGATCCCCACCGGCGGCTCCATCAAGTTTGAGGGCATCGAGGTGGATGATGCCCACATCGATGCCGTGCGCCAGAAGATGGGCATGGTGTTCCAGCACTTCAACCTCTTCCCCCACCTGACCGTCAAGCAGAACCTCTGCCTGGCCCCGGAGCTGCTCAAGCTCAAGAGCAAGGAGGAGGCTTCCAAGCGTGCCGAGGAGCTGCTGGCCCGTGTCGGCCTGTCCGATAAAGCCAATGTGTTCCCCAAGAGCCTTTCCGGCGGCCAGCAGCAGCGCATTGCCATTGCCCGCGCTCTGGCCATGGACCCGGATGTCATCCTGTTCGACGAGCCCACCTCCGCCCTTGACCCTGAGATGGTCGGCGAGGTGCTGGAGCTGATGAAGGAGCTGGCCCACACCGGCATCACCATGCTGGTGGTCACCCACGAGATGGGCTTCGCCCGCGAGGTGTCCAACCGCGTCATCTTCATCGATGAGGGCAAGATCCAGGAAGATGAGCCCCCGCAGGAGCTCTTCTCGAACCCCAAGCATCCTCGTCTGAAGGCTTTCCTTTCCAGGATGCTGTAATTGAAGCTGAAAATGCCGTCGCACAAATTCGTGCGGCGGCATTTTTTGAATGGTTTAAAGTTTCCAGAGACTTTGTGCCTGTTTATAAAGCCAGAGGGCACGGGTCTGAATCTCACTCTCGTTCCAGTCCGTTTTTGTTAGGGCATCCTGAAGCGTGGAAAGGCCCGATGCGCAGAGCGTAAGACCGGGCTTTTCTTGGCCCTTTCCGGCTTTCTTTGTGTTCCAGTCACTGTCCCGGATGGAGGCGTTCAAAGACTGCGGGATGATTGCAAGATTTCCCAGAGTCAGAAGGATAGAATCTCTTTTTTCTGCGTCCAGCGGGGTAGGGCAGGCGGGCCAGTTGTTGCGCCATTTTTTGGGCATCAGATGCTCAAGACTGTAATTGTTGAAACCATGCAGCACAACAGCACTCTGAGCAGGGCGGATGTGGCTTTCAATCAGATAAAGAACACCTTTAGAATAAAGGTTCATCAGTTTAGAGTGTTCAAAACCGTCTTGAAGCTCAGTATCTGTCGGAATATAAGAATTCGTTCCACTAGCGGCCTGTAATCGGGTGCGCAGATCGTCAGCATCCAGAATCTCATTAGCAATCAAAGAAAGAAAAAGATTGTTATAGTTTTTAGATGTTGCATGGGTCACGATACGACGCATAACGTAGCTTTCCAGAATTCCATACATCTTGTTCAAAGCAGTCGTATCAGAAATATTTTTGGCAAGATAGAGAACGTACGGAATCAACGTTGTTGTTTTTAGACCGAAGATAACCACATTCAGCCGCTCGATACCAAATGTGGATGGAATTGTAGTATCGCAGATATCCGGCTGAAATGTCTTACGGAACAACTCGGCATACTCCCTCAGAGAGGAAAGGATGATCTGTTTGCTTCCGCCGCAGTAGTTGTCCACAAAGCTCTGATAGGAATTTGACAGTCGATCTGTGCGGGCATAAATCAACTTGTCCTCTGTGCTGATACTGTATTTTTTATTTTGGATGAACAATTGAAAATAAGCATCAAAAAAGATGTCGATCAGAGGACGGCGAATGCGGCCGGTCTCTATAATGGTATCCCAGTATTCTTTTGTTGCGACGCTATTATCAAAGACAGGTTCCCAGATCGTCTGGTAATCTGTCAGGTTATTACGACTGAAGAAATAATTTTTGAGCAGTTCAGAGGTGGTCAGGTTGACTCCAAGAGAGTTTAGGGAATCGAATATTTGCTGTTCATCATCATTCGCATCCAGGTCGATCCGAACAAAGTGAGTTTTTCCAACGATCGTGGTGTAATTTAATTTGGATGTATCCAATGATTCTACAAAAAAGTTGTAAGCCTGAACGACACGGGATTTTGAAGAGTCATCTGTAATAGAAACTGGTGCGGTCATACCCATTACCTTTTCAAAGGCGGGACGATCGTTTTTTCCATGCTGAAGGCTCAAATCATTCGTGTCTGGAAATCGATAATGAGAATCAAATGTAAGAGACTGCCCTAACTTTAGACAGAGAACTTTCAAGAAGATGAGATATGTTGTCAATCGCTGCTGACCATCGATCAGAAGCAACTGCGTGGAATAAGGCTCGGACGATTTTGGCGTTCCGTTGTCTTTGAAAATCAGGGTACCAAGAAAATGTGGGGACTTTGTTTTGACCGTGAATTCCATATCATTTAGAAAGCGCTCCCAAAGATATTTGTCCCAGACGTAGGAACGCTGAAAAAATGGAATCTCAATCAATGTGGTTCCATCAAAAATGCTGGTGATTGTCGCTTTGTGTGCATTCATAGAAAATCCTCCTGCAGCTTTTCAGATTTATTAGTAGAATAACACGAATCCACTGTGAATTCAATGAATCACAAACAAAAGCTCCCGCTTCTCAGAAAAAGCTGAAAAACGGGAGCTTTACAATTCTACAAAACAGAGGCTATGCGCCTAGCCCATGGTCACGACAACTTCTACACTTTCACCGGCCTTTGCCAGCGGCAGGAGGGTGCCCGCAATAGGAGTGCCGTTCACGGTGACGTTCTTCACGCCCTCCTGCACGGCGTGGGGGTTCTCCACCCGGATGTGGTACACGGCACCCCGGTAGCGGCGGGTGACGGTGTAGCCTGCCAGCGTGTGGGGGATGCAGGGGTCAACGCGCAGGCCGTCCAGAGTGGGCTGGATGCCCAGAATGTACTGGCTCACGTTCACGAAGGTCCATGCCGCCGTGCCGGTCAGCCAGCTGTTCTTGGCCTCGCCGAAGGTGGGGGCATCGCGGCCTGCCACCATCTGGCTGTAAACGTAGGGTTCGGTGCGGTGGATCTCGCTGATGTCCTCGATATAGGCCGGGCAGGTCTTTTTGTAGACAGCAAAGGCCCGGTCACCGTGGCCCAGCACGGTCTCAGCACAGCTGATCCATGGGTTGTTGTGGCAGAAGATACCGGCATTCTCCTTGTAGCCCGGGGGATAGCTGGAGATTTCGCCCAGATTGAGCCGGTAGGTGGTGTAGGCGGGCTGGAGCAGTACCACGCCGTACGGGGTGTCCAGCCGCTCCTCTACGCTCTTCAGTGCGGCTTCGGCCTGACCGGTCTCTCGGCCGATCCCGGCCATCACGCACATGCCCTGGGGTTCGATGAAGATCTGCCCCTCGTCGCATTCCCTGCTGCCTACGGGGGCACCAAAGGCATCGTAGGCACGGCGGAACCATGCGCCGTCCCAGCCGGCGGTCAGGGTGGCCTGTTCTACTGCGTCAATGGCGGTGCGGGCACTGGCGGCCTCCTCGGTGAGGTGCAGGTGGTCACAGAGTTCGGCGTACTCGCGGCCGTATTTCACAAACATGCCCGCAATGAACACGCTCTCAGCCACAGGGCCCTCGCTGGGGCCGGTGATCTGGAAGCTCTCGCCCGGGTGCTCCGAGAAGCAGTTCAGGTTCAGGCAGTCGTTCCAGTCGGCCCGGCCGATCAGCGGCAGGCCGTGGGGGCCCAGATGGGTATGGGTGTAGCGGAAGCTCCGGCGCAGATGCTCCATCAGGGGCTGTGCTCTGGTCACGTCGTTGTCAAAGGCAACCGGCTCGTCCAGGATCGACCAGTCACCGGTCTCCCGCAGATAGGCGGCGGTGCACGCAATGAGCCAGAGCGGGTCATCGTTGAAGCCGCTGCCCACGTCGCTGTTGCCCTTTTTGGTCAGGGGCTGGTACTGGTGGTAGGCACTGCCATCCTCAAACTGGGTGGCAGCAATGTCCAGAATGCGCTCCCGTGCGCGGGAGGGGATCATGTGGACGAAGCCCAGCAGATCCTGACAGGAATCCCGGAACCCCATGCCGCGGCCGATGCCGCTCTCGTAATAGCTGGCACTGCGGCTCATGTTGAAGGTGACCATGCACTGATACTGGTTCCACAGGCTCACCATCCGGTCCAGCTTTTCCTCGCCGGAGGTCAGCTGCCAGCCCGAGAGCAGCTCCTGCCAGTAGTCGGCCAGTGCCCTGCGGGCGGCATCCACCTGTGTGTCGGTGGCATAGCGGGCCATCATGGCCTCTGCCCGGGCTTTGTTGATGATGCCGGGAGCGCTGAATTTTTCCCCGACCGGGTTTTCAATGTAGCCCAACCCGAAGATGATGCTCTTTTTCTCGCCCGGTGCCAGTGTGAGATGGAAATGGTGGGCACCCACCGGAGCCCAGCCGTGGGCAATGCTGTTCGAGCAGTGACCGGTTTTGACCGCTTCCGGTGCGGCGGGGCCGCCGTACACGCCGCAGAAGGCATCCCGGCTGGTGTCGAAGCTGGTAACGGGGGCGTTGGCCCAGAACACAGCGTAGTGATCCCGGCGCTCCCGGTACTCTGTCTTATGATAGATGGCACTTTCCACCACTTCCACCTCGCCGGTGGAAAAGTTGCGCTGGAAATTGGAGCTGTCGTCCATGGCATCCCACAGGCAGAACTCCACATAGCTGAACACGTCCAGCGTGCGGGGGGCAGCGGTCTTGTTTTCCAGCGTCAGCCGGTCGATCTCACAGGCATCGCCCCGGGGCACGAACAGCTCCTGAGCGGCCGCAATGCCGTTTTTTTCGCCCTGCAGGATCGTGTAGCCCAGACCGTGGCGGCAGGTGTAACTGTCCAGTTCCGTCTTGGCGGGCTGCCAGCCCGGGTTCCAGATGGTGCCGCCATCGTTGATGTAGATGCGGTGGCCGTCCATGTCCAGCGGGGAATTGTTGTAGCGGTAGCGGGTCAGCCGCCGCAGCCGGGCATCCCGGTAAAAGCTGTAACCGCCGCCGGTGTTGGACACCAGACTGAAAAAGTCCTCGCTGCCCAGATAGTTGATCCAGGGCAGGGGAGTGCGGGGCGTGTCGATCACATATTCCCGGCGCGCATCATCAAAATGTCCGAATCTCATAGCCTTGTTCCTCCTTATAGGGTAAACCGGAAATGCTGAAATCATTTGATGGCGAAAACGATTTAGGATTTGCGGCCCAAGGGTGGGAAAGGCACTTGTCACCCTAAGAATAGTCTATCCTGCGGGAAAAATCAAGAGCGGACCTGAAATATACAACAAGGGTGCAGCGGGCTGGTTCAGGGGTGAAAACCGGTATGGGAACGAAAAAATTATCGAACGGTAACGAAATGTAACGAAAACGATACAGACTGCATAATTCTGAGGAAATGAAATCTCGCAACCTGCTGAAATGCGGACTTTTAGGATAAAACTTTTCTTCTTCTGCTTGATTTTTAGTGCAAAGTGCGCTATATTGAAATTGCGAAAACGATTTAGGATTCGCTCGGGAGCCTTGAGCGGGTCCCTGTGAGGGAGGGCGGCGAAATGTCATCCTTAAAAGATCTGGCGCGTGAATGCGGTGTCTCGGTGGCAACGGTGAGCAAAGCGCTCAATGGCCAGTCGGACATCTCTGCTGCGACCCGCGACCGTGTCCGCGAGGCGGCCCGCCGGATGGGCTATGTGCCCAATATGGCGGCCCGCGCAATGAAGACCAACCGTACCTACAACCTTGGCGTTCTGTTTGTGGACGAGCGGCAGAGCGGCCTGGCCCACGAGTACTTCTCGGCGGTGCTGGACAGCTTCAAGGTGCAGGTGGAAAAGCTGGGCTACGATATCACCTTTGTCAACCGGAACCTCGGCGGCAGAACAATGACCTATCTGGAGCACTGCCACTACCGGGGCGTGGACGGAGCGGTGATCGCCTGCGTGGATTTCAACGATCCGCAGGTGGTGGAGCTGGTCAACAGTGATGTGCCGGTGGTGACCATCGACCATGTGTTCAACAACCGGATGGCGGTCCTTTCCGATAATGTCAACGGGCTTTCGGCGCTGGTGCGGTACGCCTACGCCAACGGCCACCGCCGCATCGCCTTTATCCATGGCGAGCGCACGGCGGTGACGGAGAACCGGCTGGCGGGCTTCTACAAGAGCTGTGCGGAGCTGGGGCTGCAGGTCCCCGAAGAATATGTGCGCTGCGGTGTGTATCACGATCCCGACCGCTGTGCCGAGGAGACCCGGGCCCTGCTGGCACTGCCCCAGCGGCCCACCTGCATCCTCTTCCCCGATGATTTCTCGGCCATGGGCGGCTGCATCGCTCTGCAGGAAGCGGGCCTGAGCATTCCAGAGGATATTTCCGTGATGGGATATGACGGCATTTACCTCTCCCGCGTGATGAAACCCCAGCTGGTGACCTGGCAGCAGAACACCAGAATGCTGGGCCGGATGGCAGCGGATAAGCTGGTGCAGATGATCGAGCACCCCCGTGTGACGCTGGCTGAGCAGATCCCGGTGACAGGAAAACTGCTGGAGGGCGGCTCGGTGCGCAGCATCGAATGAATGGGTTGGATTTGGTTCCGGGCGAACCGGAGCCTTGAATTTGAAACGTTTTTTCACGAAAACCATTGAAGGAGGTTTTTCATTATGAGAAAGATTTCGCGTCGTAATTTCCTGCTGGCTTCCGGTGCAGTTACCATCAGTGCAGCGCTGAGCGCATGCGGCGGCTCCTCTTCTTCTACCGGCGCGGCATCCTCTGCCGCAGTTTCTTCCGCCGCTTCCGATGCTCCGGCAGCTCAGGGCAAGGTGCTGAATATCTGGTGCTGGAACGACGAGTTCCAGGGCCGCTTCAATAACTATTACCCCGAGGTCGCCTCCATCGCTGAGGATAAATCCACCACCACCCTGAAAGATGGCACCGTTGTCAAGTGGACCATCAACGCCAACGAGAACAACAACTACCAGAATAAGCTGGATGAGGCCCTGCTGAATCAGGAATCCGCTGCCGATGATGACAAGGTAGATATCTTCCTGATCGAGGCTGACTACGCACTGAAGTATGTGGATTCCGATTACGCGCTGGATGTCAAGGCAGACATCGGCCTGACCGATGCTGATCTGGCTGGTCAGTACCAGTACACCAAGGATATTGTCAGCGTGGATGGCAGCCAGCGCGGCACCACCTGGCAGGCGACCCCCGGTCTGTTCGCATACCGCCGCAGCATCGCCAAGGAAGTGCTGGGCACCGATGATCCCACCGAGGTGCAGAGCCATCTGTCCGATTGGGATAAGTTCAACGAGGTGGCTGCACAGGCCTATGCAAAGGGCTACAAGATGCTGTCCGGCTTCGATGATGCCTACCGTACCTTCTCCAACAACGTGGACGCTCCCTGGGTGGACGGCACGACCGTCAAGGTAGATCCCAACATTATGAAGTGGGTCGATCAGACCAAGGAGTACACCGATAAGGGTTACAATAATAAGTCCAGCCTGTGGGACAGCCAGTGGGCAGCCGATCAGGGCCCGAGCGGCAAGGTGTTTGGTTTCTTCTATTCCACCTGGGGCATCAATTTCACCCTGCTGGGCAACTCTCTGGAGACCCCTGTGGCCGAGGGCGGCAAGGAAGAAGTGGGCAACGGAATCTACGGCGATTACGCAGTCTGCGAAGGTCCTCAGCCCTATTACTGGGGCGGCACCTGGATCTGCGCGGCAGCCGGTACCGATAATACCGATATCATCCGCGACGTGATGCAGAAACTGACCTGCGACGAAGCCATTATGAAGCAGATCACCCTGGATACGCAGGATTACACCAACAACGAGAAGGCCATGGAAGAGATCGCAAACAGCGATTATGCCTCCGACTTCCTGGGCGGCCAGAACCATATCGCCCTGTTTGCAGAAGCTGCAAAGAAGATCGATATGTCCAATGCAGGCCCGTACGATCAGGGCCTGAACGAGAGCCTCCAGAATGCCTTCAAGGATTACTTTACCGGCACGGTGGACGAGGATACCGCAAAGGCAAACTTCGAGACCGCCATCAAGGAAAAGTACCCCGAGCTGACCGATGTGGTCTGGCCCGCATAAGCGCAGCCGGAACCTGAAAACCTTTTGAACCGAATCTGAATGGGGCGGGCCGGACGCTGATCCCGCCCGCCCTGTTTTGCTTTGGGCAGTGTACGTCAGGAGGGCAGTTACTATGGGAGCAAAACCAAAGAAGAACGGCTCGATCAGCTATGCAAAGTGGGGCTATATCTTCATTGCACCGTTCTTCCTCATCTTTGCGCTGTTCCAGCTCATCCCACTGGGGTCTACGATCTATTACAGCTTTTTTGAATATTACCGCAGCGGCCTGAAGATCATCGGCCCTACCTTTGTGGGCCTGAAGAACTACATCACCCTGTTTGCAACCGACCTGCCCAAATACTTTGGCAACACGCTGCTGCTCTGGATCATCGGCTTCATCCCGCAGATCGCCATCTCGCTGCTGCTGGCGGCCTGGTTCACCGACCTGCGCCTGAAGCTGAAGGGACAGACCTTCTTCAAGACAGTCATCTACATGCCCAACCTCATTATGGCTTCGGCGTTCGCCATGCTGTTCTTTGCCCTGTTCTCGGATAACGGCCCCGTGAACGCTGCACTGGTGGGCATGGGCATCCTCAAGGAGCCCTTCAGCTTCCTGAACAGTGTCTGGGGCAACCGCGGCCTTATCGGCCTGATGAACTTCCTGATGTGGTTCGGCAATACGACCATCATGCTGATGGCGGCCATCATGGGCGTGGACCCCACCCTGTATGAGGCAGCGGAGCTGGACGGCTGCACCCCGAACCAGATGTTCTGGAAGATCACCATCCCGCTCATCCGGCCGATCTTGGTCTATGTGATGATCACTTCGATGATCGGCGGCCTGCAGATGTTCGATGTGCCGCAGATCCTGACCAACGGCAAGGGCGGCCCCGACCGCACCTCCACCACCATGATCATGTACCTGAACAACCACCTGTTCAGCAAGAACTACGGTATGGCCGGCGCGGTCTCGGTGGTGCTGTTCCTGGTGTGCGCAGTGCTCTGCGTGATCGTTTACATGGCCCTGACCAAGGAGGACGACGGCCTGAGCAAGGCCGAGCGCAAGGCCCGCAGGCAGGCGGTCAAACAGGTGAAGGGAGGAAAAGCATAATGTCACACGCAGGCAAGACAAGATCCGAAAAGGCGACCCTTGGGGCCCGCCGCACGGTGTGCTATGCGGCGCTGGTGCTGCTGAGCTTTTTATGCCTGTTCTTCTTCTATGTGCTGGTCATCAATTCCACCCGCACCCATTTTGAGATCCAGAAGGGCTTTTCCTTTCTGCCGGGAAAATCGCTGATGACCAACCTGAAAAACGTGCTGTCGGATGCCAACATCCCGGTGCTGACTGGTGTGCGGAACAGCCTGATCGTGTCCGGCTGCTCGGCTGCCCTCAGTGTCTATTTTTCGGCCCTGACAGCCTACGGCATCTACGCCTATAACTTCCGATTCAAAAAGGCGGCGTTTGCCATCATCCTGCTCATTATGACCATGCCGACCCAGGTCTCGGCGCTGGGCTTCCTGCAGCTCATCACAAAGATGGGCCTGAAGAACAGCTTCATTCCCCTCATCATCCCCAGCATTGCGGCCCCGGCGGTGTTCTTCTTTATGAAGCAGTATCTGGATGCCAGCCTGCCCATGGAGATCGTGGAAGCCGCCCGTATCGATGGCGCAGGGGAGTTCTACACCTTCAACCATATCGTGCTTCCCATTATGAAGCCCGCTCTGGCGGTGCAGGCCATCTTCTCCTTTGTGTCCAGCTGGAACAACTACTTCATCCCCGCACTGGTGCTGGATACGGCAGACAAAAAGACCCTGCCCATCCTCATTGCACAGCTCCGCAGTGCCGACTTCCTCAAGTTCGATATGGGCAAGGTCTATATGCTGGTGGCCATTGCCATCCTGCCTGTGATTATCGTTTATCTGCTGCTGTCCAAGTTCATCGTCCGTGGTGTTGCACTGGGCGGTGTCAAGGGCTGAGCATTCCGTTCTCTCCTTTGGAAAAAGCACCCGCAGCCAGCAGGCCGCGGGTGCTTTTCTATCCTCTTGTGCTCAGTCGGCTTTGGCAATGCGCTGCATCGCGGTGGAAGCAACATGCTTCTCCTTGATGGCGCGGAGCTGGGCCATGTGATCGGTGTTTACGTGGGCCTGCTGCTGGGCTTCGGAGTCCCACTCCTCAACGATGAGCAGCTCGTCCGGGTCGGCGGCGCTCAGGTAGTAATCGTAGCGCTCAAAGCCGTCCTCCTGCTGGACCTTTGCCAGAATGCCGGCAGCGGCGACCTCCTGCAGAAAAGCGTCCCGCTGGCCGGGGAGCATACGGTAGGTGACCAGAAGCATCATGTGTTCCATGGTGAAATCTCCCTTGTAATGTTCCAATGTGTGTTCTTTTAGACAAAAGCCGCCGGAAATCGCTTCCCGGCGGCTTTTGCTTATTAGGAGGATCAAAAGATGATCCCTGGAGAACTTAGTTCAGGATGGTCTGCTCGGTCTCAACATCAAAGAGGTGGACCTTGTGCGGATCGAATGCAACGCGGACGGTGTCTCCGTTGCGTGCCTTGGAGGTGGGAGCGACACGGGCGGTCATCTTGTTGCCCTTGTACTCCAGGTACAGGTAGATCTCAGCGCCCATCATTTCGGACACATCGACCTGAGCCTCCAGGTGGCAGTCGGGGTGCTTTGCCATAAACTCGGGCTCGTCGTCGATATCCTCAGGACGGATGCCCATCTTGACCTTCTTGCCAACGTAGGAATCCAGCTTGCCGTCAGCGGTCTTTTCCTTGGGCAGGGGGATCACGTCGCCGCCCAGGTCAATGCCGTACAGCTCGCCCTTCTTGATCAGGGTGCCGTCCAGGAAGTTCATCTGGGGGCTGCCGATGAAGCCTGCAACGAACATGTTGCACGGCATATCGTACAGGTTCTGCGGGGTATCGACCTGCTGGATGACGCCATCCTTCATGACGACGATGCGGTCGCCCATGGTCATAGCCTCGGTCTGGTCGTGGGTAACGTAGATGAAGGTGGTAGCCAGCTTCTTGTGCAGCTTGATGATCTCGGTGCGCATGCTGGTACGCAGCTTGGCATCCAGGTTGGACAGGGGCTCGTCCAGCAGGAAGACTGCCGGGTTACGGACCATTGCACGGCCCAGAGCAACACGCTGACGCTGACCACCGGACAGAGCCTTGGGCTTGCGGTCCAGCAGGTGCTCGATCTCCAGGATCTTGGCAGCCTCGTGAACGCGGCGGTCGATCTCGTCCTTCGGGGTCTTGCGCAGCTCCAGACCGAAAGCGATGTTCTTGTAAACGGTCATGTGGGGGTACAGAGCGTAGCTCTGGAACACCATGGCGATGTCGCGGTCCTTCGGGGGAACGTCGTTGATCAGACGGCCGCCGATGTACATTTCGCCCTTGGAGATCTCCTCCAGACCGGCGATCATGCGCAGGGTGGTGGACTTGCCGCAGCCAGAGGGGCCGACGAAGATGATGAACTCCTTATCCTGGATCTCCAGGTTGAAGTCGGTAACAGCAGGAGCAGTAGCGCCCGGATAGATCTTGTAGATGTGCTGGCAGCTAATCGAAGCCATAGGTCATTGCCTCCATTAAAATTTTTCTATGTTACGGCACCTTGACGGTGCACGCTCTCGTTGGTATTATAATAACAGATAACTTTGTGATATAAAATAGCATTTTATTGATTTGAGGTGTCGGATATTGCTGTTTGACTGGAATGCCGTGGCCGCACCCGGGCAGGTGCAGGACGTGCAGCCCTGCGCGCCCCTCACCCTGACCGGCGACGGGCTGTGGGTCTGCCTTGTTTCCAGCGGGCGGTGCGCCGCCAGTGTGCCCTCCGCCGGGCCCCTGCCCGCCGGGGCTGCGCTGCTGCTGCCGCCCCAGAGCGTCCCGGCCGGGCATCTGGTGCTGAGCCGCGCCCCGCTGGTGCTGGAGCCGGAGGGCAGCTGCCACCTGCTGTGCGTCCAGCTCACCGGGCAGGCCAGCGCCCAGTTTCTGGCCGGGCTGCACGAACTGCCCTTCCTTGCCAAGGGCGGTTCCTGCCCGGCCGCTGCCGAACTGATGGACCGCCTTGCTGAGGAAAAGACCGCCCACAGCCGTGCCCGCAGCCAGTTGGCCTACGCACTGCTGCTGTCTCTTATACACATCTGACGCTGCCGACGAAGG
>ENA-OZHC01000823-OZHC01000823.1-human-gut-metagenome-genome-assembly--contig:-NODE-823-length-12497-cov-6.442774_pt1 | contig 12497 bp, 8 predicted proteins | sample MGYA00244043_ERZ653680 | MGnify/ENA primary metagenome ERZ653680 (study PRJEB26926, sample SAMN06165323) | human gut metagenome | biome: ENVO:00009003; feature: ENVO:2100002; material: ENVO:00002003...
CGAGATCTGCGCATGTCTCGTGGGCTCGGAGATGTGTATAAGAGACAGGGTATGACTGCCGCTACCATCGCCCTCGGACAGATGGGAATCATCCACGGTGCACGCACTTATGTCATTCAGAACGAAGACGGCCAGATCGAAGAGCCCTACTCCATCTCTGCCGGACTGGATTACCCGGGTATCGGCCCCATGCATGCCAATCTGGCTGCACAAAAACGTGCCATCGTACTTGCTGTTAATGATGATGAAGCCATCCGCGCCGCCTACGAACTGACGAAACTGGAAGGTATCATCCCCGCCCTGGAAAGTGCCCACGCCCTCGGTGCCCTCAAAAAGCTGAACTTCAAACCCGATGATGTTGTTGTACTGACCGTTTCGGGACGTGGAGACAAGGATATAGAAACTTATCTTAATGAAGAATTATGAATGAAGAATTAAAAATTAAAGGGTTATGAATACATATAATTATCAAACACATAGCCGTACTATTCTCGGCGACTTGCACACTCCTGTAAGTACCTATCTTAAAGTCCGCGACGTCTTTCCTCAAAGTGCGCTCATGGAAAGCTCCGACTATCACGGCAGTGAAAACAACCGTTCATTCATCGGACTCTGTCCATTGGCAAGCGTCAGCATCGACCATGGAACAGCCATCTTCCGCCTGCCCGACGGTACTCGCGAAGAACGCCCCATCACACCGGAATATCCTGTAGAAAAAGCTTTAGAGGACTTCCTCGGGCGCTTCCATGTGGAAGGTGAATATGCCAATTACTGCGGTCTTTATGGCTACACCTCTTTCAATGCCGTACGCTATTTTGAAAATATTCCCGTAAAAGATAGCCGCGAAGCCACCAACGACGCACCGGACATGCTCTACATCTTGTATCAATACCTCATTGTCTTCAACGACTTTAAGAACGAAATGGTACTTCTTGAAATGCTTGCCCCCGGTGAAGAAAGTGAACTGGACACCGTGCAGAAAGCCATCAACAACCGCAATTACACCGCATATGATTTCCGTGCCGTCGGTGAAACCACTTCCCCACTGACCGATGAACAGCATAAAGCAAATATCCGTCAGGGAATCGCCCACTGCCTGCGCGGGGATGTCTTCCAGATTGTTCTCTCCCGCCGTTTCGAACAACGTTTCGTAGGCGATGACTTCAAACTTTACCGTGCCTTGCGCAGCATCAACCCCTCTCCTTATCTGTTCTATTTCGATTTCGGAGGTTTCCGCATCTTCGGTTCATCACCCGAGACGCACTGCCGTATCGAAGGCCGCCACGCCTATATCGACCCCATCGCCGGCACTACCAAGCGTACCGGAGATCCCGAACAGGATGCGCTGAACGCCCAATATCTGCATGATGATCCCAAAGAGAATGCGGAACATGTCATGCTGGTCGATCTCGCCCGTAACGATCTTTCCCGCAACTGCCACGATGTAAAAGTGGATTTCTATAAAGAAATGCAATATTACAGTCATGTTATCCACTTGGTAAGCCGCGTCAGCGGTACGCTGAACGAAGATGCACGCCCCATCAAAGCATTCATCGACACCTTCCCGGCAGGCACTCTGAGCGGTGCACCCAAGGTACGCGCCATGCAACTCATCAGTGAACTGGAACCGCACAATCGCGGCGCTTACGGCGGTTGCATCGGTTTCATCGGACTGAACGGTTCACTGAACCAGGCCATTACCATCCGTACTTTCGTCAGTCGCAACGGTGTACTTTGGTTTCAGGCAGGCGGCGGCATCGTAGCCAAGAGCAATGAAGAATACGAGTTGCAAGAGGTGAACAACAAACTGGGAGCACTGAAAAAGGCAATCGTAATGGCAGAGAAAATGTAATTTACGGTGAAACAATAAAACGAAGAATTATGAAAACAGTAATCATAGACAACTACGACTCTTTCACCTACAACCTTGCCCATCTGGTAAAAGAACTCGGCGCAGAAGTAGATGTGCTGCGCAATGATAAATTTGAGCTTGAGGAATTGGAGAAATATGATAAGATCATCCTTTCACCCGGCCCCGGCATTCCCGAGGAGGCAGGCTTACTATTAGAGGTCATCCGCACTTACGCAGGACGAAAACCCATGCTTGGCGTCTGCCTGGGTGAACAGGCCATCGGACAAGTATTCGGAGGGAAGCTCACTAATCTGAGCGAAGTCTTTCACGGCATACAAACGAATGTGAAAATAAAGAATAAAGATTACATTTTCGATGGTCTTCCCACAGAAATTCCAGTCGGTCGTTATCACTCCTGGGTAGTGGATGCGGACGGATTTCCCGAAGAACTGGTGGTCACAGCCATCAGCCCCGAAGGTCAAATCATGGCACTGAAACATCGGGAATACGATGTTCACGGCATCCAATTCCATCCGGAATCGGTACTGACTCCCGATGGAAAACAGATTGTAGGCAACTGGCTGAAAGGCGTCTGAAATGCCACACCTCATGAGGCCAAATGCCACACTTCACAGGTCGGAATGCCACACCTTATGACCGTCAACATGTGGCATTCCGAACGCTGAAGTGAGGCATCCCGGACACTACAGAATTTTCAATCGTAAATTGTAAATCGTCTAATCGTAAATAAGAAAATGAAAGATATATTAACCCGTCTCTTCAACCACGAAGAGCTTACTTCGGAAGAAACCAAGCAAATTCTCCTGAACATCACCCGGGAAGCTTATCCCGAAGCACAGATTTCCGCATTACTCACTGTATTCCAGATGCGTAGCATCACAGTAGATGAACTAATCGGCTTTCGCGAAGCCCTTATGGAGACTCGTATCCCTATCGACTTCGCGCCTTATCGGCCTATCGATATCGTAGGTACGGGAGGTGACGGAAAGAACACGTTCAACATTTCCACGTGTGCCTGTTTTGTGGTGGCCGGAGCCGGTTACAAAGTTGCCAAACACGGCAATTATGGCGCCACTTCCGTCAGTGGAGCAAGCAATGTCATGGAGCAACACGGCATCCGCTTCACCAATGATCCCGACAAGTTGAAACGCAGCATGGACAAGTGTAACATCGCCTACCTGCACGCCCAACTTTTCAATCCGGCAATGAAGTTCGTCGGCCCTGTGCGCAAGGCATTGGGAGTACGTACACTGTTCAACCTTCTTGGCCCGCTTGTCAATCCCTGCAAGCCTACTTACCAGTTGCTCGGTGTGGCCGATCTTGCACAGATGCGGCTCTACACGAATGTTTTTTACAAACTCGGTATCGATTTTGCGGTAGTCAACAGTCTCGACAGCTACGACGAAATTTCCCTTACGGACGAATTCAAAGTCATGACGCGCAATTACGAACGGATTTACCGTCCGCAAGCGCTGGGTTTCAATGCCGCGCAGCCCGAAGAACTCTTCGGCGGAGCCTGCAAAGAGGATGCCGCCCGCATCTTTGATAACATCCTTAATAACCGTGCCACACGTGCCCAAACGCAATGTGTCATTGTCAACGCCGCCTTCGCCATCCAGGTGATGGAACCTAAAAAGGAAATCGAAGAATGCATTGCCATCGCTCGCCAATCGCTGGAGAGTGGACGGGCACTGGAGACGTTGAAGAAGTTTATAGAAATCAATCAATGAGCTAAAAAAATATGAAAGACATTTTATCCGAAATCATCGCCCACAAGCGGATTGAGATAGAGCAGCAAAAACAAGCAGTCTCCCTCAGTCAATTGCAAGAACAGGCTGCTGCCATGATGCAGGAAGCTGCCGGAACCGAAGTTTCCGGCACAACGCCCGTCCGCAGCATGAAGCGTGCACTCGCAAGCTCTTCATCCGGCATCATTGCCGAGTTCAAACGCCGTTCTCCTTCCAAGGGCTGGATCAAGGAAGGCGCACAGGCCGATCTCATTCCCCCTGATTATGAAACTGCCGGTGCTTCCGCCCTCTCCATCCTCACGGATGAAAAGTTCTTCGGCGGAACTCTGCGTGACATCCGTACAGCGCGCCCGTTGGTCAACATCCCGATCCTGCGTAAGGACTTCATCATTGACAAGTATCAGCTTCTGCAAGCCCGCATTGTGGGTGCCGATGCAGTGCTGCTCATTGCTGCCTGTCTCACACCTGACGAGTGCCGCACACTCACCACGCAGGCACACGAACTTGGGCTTGAAGTTCTGCTCGAAGTACACAGCATCTCCGAACTCTCCTATATATATAAGGAGACGGATATGGTCGGCGTCAATAACCGCAATCTGGGCAGCTTCGTCACCAATATAGAAAACTCTTTCCGCATTGCAGAAGAGTTAAAAAATGCTGTTGCTGAAATTGATTTTCAGACGCCTCCGCTACTCGTTTCCGAAAGTGGTATTTCGCACCCTGAAACCATCCGTGAGCTACGTTCGGCAGGCTTCCGTGGCTTCCTTATGGGAGAGACGTTCATGCGTACGGACAATCCCGGGAGCACATTGAAAGAACTCATTCAAGGTATATGAATTTGGAAATTCACACATAATTTCATATATTCGTGATTTTTAAGGTACATAAGCCCATGAATACAATGATCAAAGTATGCGGAATGACCGATGCAGACAATATCCGCGATGTAGAAGTATTAGGTGTAGATATGATCGGTTTTATCTTCTACCCCAAATCCCCCAGATACCTGTATCAGATACCCAGGTACCTGCCTACGCTTGCCAAACGTGTCGGTGTTTTTGTCAACGAAACCAAAGAAAACATCCTTATGTATGTCGACCGTTTCGGCTTGAACTATGTCCAACTGCACGGTGATGAATCACCCGAATACTGCCGTACCCTTCATTCATATGGTATCCGGATCATCAAAGCGTTTTCCATCGCCTTGCCCAAGGATCTTCTTGCCGTATCTGATTATGAAGGTTTCTGCGACTACTTCCTGTTCGATACCCGCAGCGCCCACTATGGTGGCTCCGGACAACAATTTGACTGGAATATCCTGCAACGTTACAATGGCAGTACCCCTTTCCTGCTTAGCGGCGGTATCAATTCTTACAGTGTCAAAGCTCTGAAAGAATTCCACCATCCCCGCCTTGCCGGTATCGATATCAACAGCCGTTTCGAAACCTCCCCGGGTATCAAGGATGTGGAACGGATCGGGCGCTTTCTCAAAGAATTAAGAGATCTCCCCACAACAAAATCATAAATCATAAATTATAACTTTTCACATGAATCGTATAAATCAACTTTTCCAGGACAGCCCTAAAAACTTGCTGTCCATTTACTTCTGTGCCGGTTGCCCAACTCTGGAAGGCACTGCCGACGTCATCCGCACTCTTGAACGCAATGGTGTCAACTCTATCGAAATCGGCATTCCATTCAGTGACCCCATGGCCGACGGCATCGTTATCCAGGAGGCTGCCACGCGCGCTCTTCGCAACGGTATGTCGCTGCGTATTTTGTTTGAACAGCTCCGCGATATCCGCAGCGATGTCCGTATTCCTCTCATCCTGATGGGCTATCTCAACCCTATCATGAAATTCGGCTTCGAAGCCTTCTGTCAGAAATGCGTAGAATGTGGCATCGACGGTGTCATTATCCCCGATCTTCCCTTCAAGGATTACGAAGAAACGTATAAACCTATTGCCGACCGTTACGACCTCCGCGTCATCATGCTCATCACCCCCGAAACCAGCGAGACCCGTGTCCGTGAAATCGACGAACATACCGACGGCTTCATCTATATGGTATCCAGCGCAGCCACCACCGGTGCCCAAAAAGATTTCGACAACCAGAAGCAAGCTTATTTCAAAAAGATACAGGATATGCACCTGCGCAATCCCCGCATGGTTGGCTTCGGCATCAGTAACAAACAAACATTTGACGCTGCTTGTGCCAACTCTTCCGGTGCTATCATCGGTAGCCGCTTCGTCACCCTGCTGAATGAAGCTGAAGGAGATGCGGAAAAGGCGATCACACAGTTGAAAGAAGGGCTGAAAAAGTAATTAGGGAAGAGTGATTAGTGATAAGTAAATGACATTATAATGGCAAAATGTCACTTATCACTAACCACTTATCCCTAATCACTATTTTTTTCCTATCTTTGCACCCAAAATAATCAAACCCGATTATGTTTATGAAGACTGACTACCCATCCGTGTTACTAATATATACCGGTGGAACCATCGGCATGATAGAGAACCCAGAGACAGGTGCGCTTGAAAATTTCAACTTCGATCATCTTCTCAAACATGTTCCCGAACTGAAACGTTTCAATTATCGCATTTCTTCCTATCAGTTTGATCCTCCTATTGACTCTTCTGACATGGAGCCTTCGCTTTGGGCAAAAATCGTAAAGATTATCAACTATAATTATGATTACTTCGACGGCTTTGTCATTCTTCATGGAACAGATACCATGTCTTATACGGCCTCTGCTCTCAGTTTCATGCTTGAGAATCTGGCTAAGCCCGTTATTCTCACCGGCTCTCAGCTCCCTATCGGCACTCTGCGTACAGATGGAAAAGAAAATCTTATTACCTCTATAGAAATAGCTGCAGCCAAGAATCCCGATGGCACTCCCATTGTCCCCGAAGTATGTATATTTTTCGAGAATGAGTTGATGCGCGGTAATCGCACCACAAAGATCAATGCCGAAAACTTCAACGCATTCCGTTCATTCAACTATCCCTCATTGGCCCATGCAGGCATCCACATCAAATATGACGCCCACATCATCCGCCGTCCTGATCCGACGCGTCCTATGAAGCCTCATTACCTGTTCGATACCAATGTGGTTATGCTCACTCTTTTTCCCGGTATTCAGGAAAGCATCATCAATTCTGTTCTCCATGTCCCGGGTCTGAAAGCGGTTGTGCTCAAAACATTCGGTTCCGGAAATGCTCCTCAGAAGGAATGGTTCATCCGTCAACTGAAGGACGCCACAGAACGTGGCATCATTATTGTTAACATCACTCAATGCCAACGTGGCGTAGTCGAAATGGGACGCTACGAAACCGGACTGAAATTGCTGCAAGCAGGCGTCATCAGCGGATACGACAGTACTCCCGAATGTGCAGTGACCAAACTTATGTTCCTCCTTGGCCATGGTCTCAACCAAGCAGAAATCCGCTACCGAATGAACTCAGATCTTGCGGGAGAAATCACTAAATAACAGCTTTCGAGATTTAAAAAACAGGAAAAATAGCATAAAAATGTATTTTTATCCCAAAAAAGGATAAAACGGTTACTTGTTGGATACGATCTACAACTAAAAAGTTGAAGAATTTGTTATCTTTGTTGCAAGATTAGACTAACCAATATACATTATTAATAGAGTAATAAAATGAAGACTCGAAACCGCTATCTCGTAATCACTGCATTAGCAGCGCCTTTACTCCTAACGGCTTGCGCAGACAATGACGTGTACGACCCTAACAAGGTTCGTCCCGTCCCCCCAGTTGAAAACCCTTTAGGCGATGATTTCGTCGCTCCCGATGGATTTGATTGGTCTATGATCACAACTGTCAAGTTAGACATCGAAGTTAAAGATGAACTGAACGGACAGTACAACTATCTGGCAGAAGTATTCACTACAAATCCGTTGTCTGACAAGACAGCAACTCCTATAGCCGCCGGTTATGCCAAAGGAGGTAGCAACTTTGTAGCAGAAATCAGCATTCCTAAGTCCACTGAACGCATTTTTATTCGTCAGACCGACCCAAAGCAACGTAAAGAAGTCTACGAATTCACCACTCCGGAGAATGGAGGAACATTAAACTGTAAACTGTATTACACAGGAGGAACCACAACAAGAAGCACTACAGGTAGTACTTCGGCTTTTAATGCTGCCATCGCTGCAGGTGTTAAAGAATTGGAAGATAAGACTTATACTGAAGAGGTTCCGGTAATTCCGGCTGTTCCCGATAAGTCAGACGATCCTATTAATCAATATAATCCTAACGCATTTAATGATGGTGCCAGAATTGTGATACCTGCAGGTAAAGAAGACAATACAGCCTACCGGATGCAAAGCGGAAAAGGAACAATTTTTGTGAAAGGAACATTAATAGTAAAGAATCTAACATCACAGTTTGATATTTATGTTTTAAACGGAGGTAAGATAGAATTCATAGAAGGCCGTACATTTACTTCTTTTCCTAAAGTTGTTGTTGAAAAGGGAGGAACTATTGAAACCAAAGAAAAATTCGGCATGAAAAATGGCGAATGGTTCATAGGAGGAACTTTCATAGCAAATGCAGACGTGATATTTGAGCCATCAGTCACGTCAACCACAATAGCCTCCGATGCCACAATAACCGTCAACAATGGTATATTTAGACCTAACAGCCAGGTATTCAAAAATTTCGGTACTATTATAGCAGCCAATCTTACTACCACACAAGGCAATACCACCGAAATTTATAACGCCGGAACAATTGAGGTTGCTGAGGAATTATATATTAATAATACGAATTTTTATAATAAAAGTGAAGTCAATGCCGGAACATTCAAAATGAATAATAACAGTAATGTCCTGAACCAGGGTAAGATTTCAACCCATGACTTTGATTTTATAACCAGTACGTTCAGTAACTACGGAATGCTTTTGGTGGATGAGCAGACAGGAACCTTCGGTACCAATAATACCAAAGCCGCTTCCATGATCAACCATTATGAAGGAATCGTCAAAGGTTATCGATTGAGCGGAGGTATGTCCTTCTATAATGACGGTTTTGGTGAGTTCACTTTCTTCGAAAACAAATCTGTTGACATGCTTTACAACAGCTGTACACTAATTGTAAAAGAGAAGTTCCTGTGGACAAATGTAACACTCGACAATGGTTCTATCACTGGTGGAAAACCGGATAACCTCAGCGCAACTGAGAACAACGCCAGCCTGTGGAAACCGGTTCCCGAAATGTCAAATAGCAGCCCTGCAAATTATACATTGAAAAATGGCTCTATGATAAAAGCATCGTTGTATAATGTAACGAATGCCCCTAACTACTTTAAAGGAGAGGGAAACAATCCTTCTCTGTTACAGCTTGGAGCTATCCATATATCCAATCGCAGCGATACACATCTGAGCGACCTGGTTCTGGAAATTCCGGAGAATGCATTCACTTACAGTAATGGAGCTACCGGCATAAATAATGGTAGATGGCTCACTACAGGAGTATCCACTACCGGATGGGAAGAGTCTAAGTATACCTTCTCTACTTGCGGGGGATATTACAATCCGGGTAATCCAGGTAATCCCGACCCGGAAGATCCTAACAAACCGGATATTGAAGACAAAACCATTTATACGTATGCATTTGAGGACCAATGGCCGGCTTACGGCGACTTTGATATGAATGACGTTGTTATCAGCATTAATAAGATGACCGCAACAGATGATAACAAGAAATTAACTATTCAAGGTAATATACGTGCAATCGGTGCAAACCGCAAAACCGGTGTAGGAATCCAATTCCTGAATGTAAGCAATAGCGGAGTTGTTCTTAGTGGGAAAGTACAAAGCGGTACTCCCGTTTTCGAAAGTGGTCAAAATAGTCCGGTTGTGATTCTTTGTACGAATGCGCACAAATATTGTAAACCCAATATTGCTGACGATGACTTTACGTTCTACTGTACAAATCCTACCGCAAGTAGTGAATATAACTCCGGTGATGGTGCTGAATTTGAAATTGTCATGACATTCCCGACAGCTGAAGAAGCTCTTAAAGCCATGAATGTCAAAAACCTGGATGTATTCATTATCAGCAAGGAAACCCAAGGAAATGTAGGACGTACAGAAGTACACATGGCAGGTTATGCACCTACAAGCTTTGGAAATACAGGATTATTCGGAATGGCCAATGATGCCTCTGCATATAACAGCATGCTCAATAAGCCAAAGAAAGATTATTATATCAGCACCGAAGGTTTGGCATGGGGTATTTGTATTCCCGGCACAGAAGTATGGAAGTGGCCGAAAGAATATTATATGATTACAAATGTCTATCCGGGGTTCAAAAGCTGGGTAATAAATGGCGGAAAAACAGAAGATTTAGACTGGATATCCAATCATACTAATGATATTTTCGTCAAACCCTAACAGTTCAAACACTAGTTCAGTTTCTATAATTTTAAGCCGGGAGTTTTACTTCCGGCTTTTCTATTCTCATATATCGGGACCCTATAACATTCTATACAGCAAAAAAAGTAATCGATACCGGAAAAAGATGAAATATTCAATTGATAGTTGTAGATTTTATGTATCTTTGCAAAAATTACAAGAAAATAGCAACATTGAAATTTCCATACCGGATAAAAATGGAATAACTCCTTAGGCTTTTATTGTAGCAGCTCCCAATTGGGAATGGCCTAAAGAACGACAAAATATCACAGAAAGATATCCTAAATTTACCGAATGGGTAAGCAATCAGTCCAAAGACGATTGGCACAATGCGCTGTGAGATGAGCCAAATGAACAAAAAAAATACAATTTAAAAGCGAAATTATGAAAATTCTAAAACACGATTATTTAATTATTGCCCTCGCAACTCCTTTATTCTTTGCAGCTTGCGCCGACAATGATGTGTACGACCCTAATAAAGTACGCCCTGTAGCTCCTGTTGAGAATCCTTTGGGTGAAGATTTCGTTGCCCCTGAAGGCTTCGACTGGTCGATGATCTCGACTGTCAAGTTGAACGTTGAAGTTAAAGATGAATTCAATAGACAGTACAACTATTTAGTAGAAGTATTCACCATAAATCCCTTGTCGGATGAAACAGCGGCACCGCTTGTCGCAGGTTATGCCAAGCAGGGAAACGATTATGTAGCTGAAATCAGCATACCGAAATCAGTCCAACATCTGTTTATTCGCCAAACAGATCCTAAACAACGAAAAGAGATATACCAATACGATATTCCAGAGAGCGGCAATACACTGAATTGCAAGCTATACCATTCGGCTGTTCAAAGCCGTGCACTCACTGCCAGCGGAACCAGTGGCTGGGATTTAATCAATGGCAAAGTAAAAGATTACGGTGAAGAGCCCCAAACAGATGTCAGTGGAATGACTGAGCACTATGCCTTTGAGACAGGTACGCGAGATCAACTGACGAACGGTTCTGTATATATCATAAAACAAGGAGAAATTTTCACTGGAAAACTTACCACCAATGGTAAGAAAGCCACAGTTATTGTAAAGGGCACGTGGAATATGAATTCCACGCCTCAAGGTTTGGATATTTATATTACGGAAGGCGGTAGAGTTACCGGCAATCCATTTATTGGCGACAATTCCACTTTGGAGATACAGAAAGACGGCTCCATTAACAGCCAGACATTTACCACTGCAACCAATGTTCCCATCAAAAACTTTGGGACATTCAAGGTTAGCGGAACAACAAAATTTAATACATCCTCCAGTATATACAATGCCAAAGATGCCACTTTGGCGGTAGCAGATTTTGATTTTAGTCAAGCCAACATAACCGTAAAAAACTTCGGTTCATTCTCTGCCGAAAATGCGGGCAATCTCAACACCTGTGTAATATACAATGCGAAAGGGGCTGTATTCACCATAGATCAAGATATGAAAATCACATCTACTCAGATTTTAAACCATGGTATGATGAATATAGGGGGAACAATCCAAACAAACAGTAATCTCAACACTATTATCGCTAATTATAGTACAGGTACGATTATGGCCGATAAATTGTCAGGAGGTGCCCTCACCATAAATGACAATCTTTTCGAAGTAAATACATTTGATTACAAAAACCACACCGATGCCATTCTATACAACAACTGTACGTTTATTGCGAAAAAGTCATTTAGTTTCACGCAGTTAGTTCTTGATAATGGCTCTATTACGGGAGCTCAAAAAGACGATATATGGGAAAGCGTCGCCATCAACTCTTATAATGAAGGTTCCGTTATACTCAAAAATGGTTCAATAATCAAAGCTACCACATTCACATGTGGAAGTGGTCTCAAAATAGACGCAGGCAACGACAAACCTTCCATGGTACAAGCTGAAAGCATTACATACAATTGGACCACTGCACTAAAGGGTAATTTGATATTGGCGGTAAATAAAGAAATCAATGCCGGTCCTCCAAGTTGGGAGGCTCAATATACAAAGGAATCATCTGTTAAGCTAACCAAGAAAGATGAAGCTAAAGAAGAAATAGAAACCTGTACCGGCATCATCTACGAAGGCAATTCAGGAAATCCCGATCCGGAAAATCCCGAGCAACCGGATATAGAAGATAATACTGTTTACACTTATGCATTCGAAGACCAATGGCCTGCTTATGGTGATTTCGATATGAATGACGTTGTTGTCAGCATTAATAAGATGACCATAACTAATAATAATAAGAAATTAACTATTCAAGGCAATATACATGCCGTCGGGGCCAACCGCAAAACAGGCGTAGGAATCCAAATCCTGAATGTTAGCAAAAGCGGAGTTGCTCTTAATGGAAAAGTACAAAGCGGAACTCCTGCTGTCTCTTATACACATCTCCGAGCCCACGAGACATGCGCAGATCTCG
>ENA-OZHC01000834-OZHC01000834.1-human-gut-metagenome-genome-assembly--contig:-NODE-834-length-12393-cov-7.084779_pt1 | contig 12393 bp, 8 predicted proteins | sample MGYA00244043_ERZ653680 | MGnify/ENA primary metagenome ERZ653680 (study PRJEB26926, sample SAMN06165323) | human gut metagenome | biome: ENVO:00009003; feature: ENVO:2100002; material: ENVO:00002003...
TCAATTTCTCCAAAAATCTGATTTGGTCTGCAAAGTAAGCATTTTTTTTTGGATATTTCAAGCTTAATTTTTTAATTATTTCAAGAGCTTTTGAATATCGTTGCTGTTTAACATAGATTTTTGCCAAAGTTTCCGTAAAACAGCTGTCATCTTCCTCATCTTCCTTCATCGTTTCTTCTTCGGTAGGTTCGTCCGAAGAGGTTGGCGAAGATGGCATTTCTTCTCTTAAAGGTTTCTTGCAGAGGGGAGAGTCGCTCTCGCTCTTTTCTATAAAGTCGTCAATCAGTTCGTAGCCTTTGAGTTTGGGCGTTTCTTCGGCCGGCTGTTCCGTGGCCGGAGTCTCCTCCAAAAGATAAGAGGTGTAATCCATCGAATAGTCGAAGCTGGTCCGGGCAGTCACCTCTTCGGGTACTGTGGACAAGAAAGCGTCGATCAATGCTAATGTGCGGTCTACAGACGGTTCGTCTTTCAGCACCTCCGTGAGAGGTACTCCCTTTTTCCGTGCCTGCACATCATAGCGGTCACCTTCAATCAACCGGAACAACTGCCGTCTGTCTGCAATGTAAAGAACTGCTTTCCGCAGTTCTCCACCGAAACTAATATCATGGAGAATATACAGATTCTTCAGATACAGCAGACGAAGTGACTGAAAATACGGATACCTCGCAAGAAGATTGCGCAGTTCGTACAAAGTATCCCTATTCAGCGTCTCGGGATGCTGAATCCATTGTTGAAAGTTAACAGAAGTCATTTATATTACCAGTTTGCTACAGTTGCATTAAAAATTTGGTCGGTGATCTCTTTAGACATTTCAGCAATCAATCCGTCCTGTACGGCAGTCAACAACTGGGTAGAGTCGTAGGTACGGAACGCAGAAAACTGTTGTTCAAAGTCTTCGGCATGATTGGTGTTGTTGACAAAACGCACATTGACGGTGATAGTCAACTTCGTCTCCGAAGAATAACCGTCGGCAGATACTGCCTGGTTGTACTGATTGTACCCTGTGATTTCTCCGTCAATCTGCAAGTCGGCATTCTGATTCGGCTTGAGCAGTTGCAGACGGGTCTGCCGAATGAAGATATCTTTCAGGTCCTCATTGAATTTGGTTGCCAACGGAGCATATACATACTCCGACTTGATCGGGAAGTCGGCTATCGAAATGGTCTTTACCTTATCATAATTGATAGACGATCCGTTAAACTTATAGGAAACAGTGCACGCAATGACTACCAACGGCAAGCCGAACAGTAACAAAGGGCGTATTATTTTCTTAATCCAATTCATATTCTTTTATTTTTCTATAAAGTGTACGCTCGGAAATATTCAAGTCCTTGGCCGCACTCTTCCGCTTTCCATGATGCCTCTCAAGTGCTTTGCGTATCATTTCTTTCTCCACTTCGTCCAGTGACAAAGGAGATTCTTCTACATATTCTTCCGTGTCTTGTATGTCATCATCATCCTTGCAAACCGTGGGCTGCATGGTGTGAATGATAGCAGGTACCGAAGGTTGATGCGCCGTCACTACCGGAGTAGTAACCACCGTTCCCATTTGCCCTACCTGCCCCACCTGTCCGGCACGTTCCGCCATCAGGTTGTGCACCATCTTCTTCAGCTCCGCCACTTCCTGGCGCATATCGAACAGAACAGAATAAAGAATCTCCCGTTCGCTCTCAAAGCCTTTACTCTCACGCGTTCCCATCAGCGCGGGAAGACGTTGCGTATTTTGTGCAGGAAGATAATTCTGCAAGATAGCAGCAGAGATCTCCCTGTTGGTTTCAATGATAGATATTTGCTCGGTGATATTCTTCAACTGACGCACGTTTCCGGGCCACGGGTAAGCCAACAACTCTTTCTTCGCATCCTCCGTCAACTGAATAGCAGGCATCCGGTATTTCTCTGCAAAGTCTGCGGAAAACTTACGGAACAACAAGAGTACATCGTCACCACGTTCACGCAAAGGCGGTATCTGGATAGGCACCGTATTCAACCGGTAATATAAATCTTCACGGAAACGTCCTTCTGCAATCGCTTGTGTCAGATTGACGTTGGTAGCTGCCACCACACGCACATCCGTTTTTTGTACTTTGGACGAACCTACTTTCATAAACTCACCACTCTCCAGTACACGGAGCAAACGTGCCTGGGTAGACATCGGCAACTCCCCTACTTCATCAAGAAAAATAGTACCGCCGTCGGCTTCGCCAAAGTACCCTTTCCGTTCGCCAATCGCACCGGTAAACGCACCTTTCTCATGTCCGAACAGTTCGGAATCAATCGTACCTTCCGGAATAGCGCCACAGTTGACAGCAATATACTGTCCGTGCTTCCTCCGGCTATATTGATGAATAATCTGCGGAAAACTTTCTTTTCCGACTCCACTTTCTCCGGTAATCAGCACAGACAAATCGGTAGGAGCTACCTGAATGGCAACATCTATGGCGCGCGACAATGCTTCAGTATTTCCAATAATACCGAAACGCTGTTTCACTTGTTGTATCTCTGCTTTCGTCATCACTCGTTTTTAATCTTCGTCTACTGTATCCAGCTTCAGTTTATCACTATCGTCACGTTTCTCGTAATACTGTTTACGCAACGGATTGGCACGAGCCACTTTTTCCCGCTGACGATTACGGAACACGTCGATGGCAACATAGATTGCCTGACGGAAAGAATCTTCACAAGCCACTCCCTTACCTGCAATATCGTATGCCGTTCCATGAGCCGGAGAAGTACGTACTACCGGCAGGCCTGCCGTATAGTTCACCCCGTCTTCCATAGCCAAGGCCTTGAACGGAGCCAGCCCCTGATCGTGATACATCGCCAGGATACCGTCAAAATGAGTATAATTGCCCGAACCCATAAAGCCGTCGGCCGCATAAGGACCGTAGCAAAGGATTCCTTTCTCTTCCATTTCTTTCATGGCAGGGATAATCACTTCCTGCTCTTCCATTCCCAACAAACCACCGTCTCCGGCATGAGGATTGAGAGAGAGCACCGCAATACGCGGAGCGCCGATACCGAAATCCTGTTTCAGACAACGATAGAATATCATCAGTTTCTCCTGAATCAGTTCTTTGGTAATCGTAGTCGCGATCTCTCTGACAGGGATATGTGTCGTCACCAAAGCCACCCGGAAGTCATTCTTCATCAAAATCATCAATGACTTATCACCATTGCCCAGACGTTCTTCGATATATTCCGTATGTCCGGGGAAGGAGAACTCTTCCGACTGAATCGTATGTTTGTTGATCGGAGCTGTTACGATAACGTCTATCAACCCTTCGCGATATTCTTCGATGGCACGTTCCAAAGCCCCCAGCGCAGCTTTACCGGCTTCGGGGTCGGGTTTGGAAAATTCCACTTTCACCTCATCATCCGTACAGTTCACCACGCTCAAACGGTTGTACCCCGCTTCGGTAGCAGAGTTGACAATGCTGAAATTGGTCTGTATATCCAGCGCTTTGCGATGATAAGCCGCTACTTTCGGTGAGCCATAAATGATCGGAGTACATAGTTCCAACATCGTAGGGTCGGAAAATGTCTTAAGAATCACCTCATAGCCCACCCCGTTAATATCTCCTTGGGTGATACCTATCCTTATCTTGTTATCTTCCATGTTTTTATTTATTAGTTTGTTCCGCTTCCTTAGATGCTTCTCCCAATGGAATCTGCTTCTGCTGAACTTCATTCGGAAGTTTCAGTGTATACAGAGATGCTTCCATCTGGCGTACTAGGTTGCGTTTCATTTTATCAGGTGAATAAACAAATATTTCTGCTGTAATAATTCGTTGGTTTTTCTCGTCCAGACGAGTGTGAGAGACATACGGGCCACCCATAAAGTCGCCCTTCATACGCCACAGGCCACGTGCTTCCATTGTGTAACTGTTCTGTACATTGATCGGACGGACATCGGTCAGCAAACTATCGGTCGACATATAAACGCCCTCCTTGAATCCGGGGATATTGGCTTTCATCACGGAGTCACGTTTGTGCACAAAATATTCTTTGGTAAACGTATCCTTGTCAGTGTACGGATAAGAGTACATCACAAAGTTACGGTCGGCAGTACCTGTGTTGGTAGAAGCCCAGAAGAAATCATCCCCGGTCTTTGAATTAGCCAGTTCGGCATCCACCCAGATGTCGCATCCGAACAAACTGTCCACTTTCTGCGAAATGAAATTACTGTGTTTCCCTTCCAGGAACGTAATCTGACGGTTCATTTCCGCACGGGTAAAGAAGTCGACAATCGTCTTTTTGTTCTCTTCCACAAACTTCTCGAACTCTTCTTCGTTCGGAGCCTGGATAGTCAATATCATCTGCGGATTGGCATACACGTCCTTCGCATATTTGAACGAGGCTTTCGTATATATATCCTGTATATCTACAATAATAATGTTACGTATCAACTTCAGCGTAGAATCATAATCTTTCGGCGAAGTATACATAATCCGGAAAGAAGGTTCCGACTGCGGCAAACCGGGTATATCAGCATCGAGCGCATCATGTAAAGCCCTTCCGGCAGCACGATCCCAAACACCGTGATCTACTACAACCAAAAGCTCGTAAGCACGACCACTAGAGGTGTGATTTCCTTTCAGACCACAAGATGCAACGACAAAGGCTACCAAAGCGATGCATAAAATAAAAGAGTACTTTTTCATGATGTTCGGTTTTATATATTAACTTTCATTATTTTTCTCCTGTTTCGCTGTCGACAGCATACCGCAAGCGGCAAAAATATCTTCGCCCCTGGATGAACGGATAGTGGTGAAAAGTCCGTGTGACGTCAGATAATCACGAAAACGGGTCATCGTATCCATATCCGCCCCCTCGAGGTCTACCCCCGGTATGGCATGAAAACGAATCAGATTCACCCTGCAATCCAGCCCGCGAAGAAGTTTCAGCAACTCTTTGGCATAGACCTGCGAATCATTGAGCCCTTTAAAAACAATATATTCAAACGAAAGTCGACGTTGTTTACTAAAATCATAGTTTTTTAACAGTTCCACCATTTCGGTGATTGAAAACGCCTTTTCCGCCGGCATTAATTCAGCACGCTGAACGGTCAGCGGAGAGTGAAGGCTGATGGCAAGGTGGCAGTCATTTTCTTCGATAAAACGCTGCAATCCTTTCCGTAGCCCGACTGTAGAAAGCGTGATACGCTTCGGACTCCATGCGTAACCGTAGGTAGCGGTCAGTAGTTCCAATGCTTTCAATACCTCATCCAGGTTATCGAGCGGCTCGCCCATTCCCATCATTACGACATTAGTCAGTTTGTCCCGTTCCGGCAGCGAATGAATCTGATTCATGATCTGGCTGGCGGTCAGGTTAGCGGTATACCCCTGTTTACCGGTCATACAGAACTTACAGTTCATCTTGCAACCTACTTGTGACGACACGCACAACGTTGCCCGGTCATCATCCGGAATATAAACCGACTCTACAAAATGGTTCTCACCCACTTTATAAAGATACTTCACCGTACCATCTACAGAGCGCATTTCATCTACCGGAGCTTCCGCTCCCACCTCATAGTTCTGCTTGAGCAACTCCCGGTGTTTCAATGACAAATTAGTCATATCATCAATCGAGGCTACCTTCTTTTCGTAAAGCCAGGATGCAATCTGCTTGGCAGCAAAGCCGGGCATACCCAGTCTTTTTGTCAATGATTGAAGCTCTACAAGAGTCATTCCTAAAAGGGGATATTTAGACATTCTTCTTTCTGTTGATAGTTTATATCTGCAAATGTAAGGAAATAAAGTCGATTTCCGTATAGCAGGAATGTAAAAGTTAACAAAAAAGGGAAGTATGCCTCCGTTATGATTCAACCACGCTGATATATTGAAGTAGCTTTTGCGCCATTTCAGAATCCTCGCCATTCCGTTTCACTTCGTGACCATACGCCTCACGGAAACAAGCCAGCGCATCTTTCCGTTCATAACAATATTTGTGTAAAACCCCTAAATTTTGACAAGCCACAATCGTATCTTCATTCTCCCATCCCTGATGCTTCTTTCGCAGTTCAAACTCTTTGAAGAAAGCCGCTTTCGCCATTGGATAATCCTTCTTTTTCGTATAAGCCAGTGCTTTGTAGTAATATACCAGACAGGAAGAATCGGGGTCACCATCATCATGAATATCCAGGGAGGTTGCTATACGAATCACATTATCATAATCTTTATTCATGTAATATTGCTGCATAATATCACATCTTAATGCCTCGTAACGGATAGTCAATTCTGCCAAACGAGGCTTTTCGCTGAAAAACACTTCATGCAGAAGAGACTCATGGAAGAATAAAGTAGCGGCCTGCTCATCGTTACGCTCATTCATTATACGTTTGAATTCTATGCATAGATAATACAACTGTTTATGACAAGCGACTATCTGCTTTCTATTATCTATCTGCATAGCAATATCCAATGCCCGATTCATCAGATTCCACGCTTCATCGTATTGCTTAACACAATAAAGACATCTACCTTGCATACGCATGCATTTAGCCACTCCACTTGACAATCTACCATTCAAAGATTCGTGCATTTTAGCTACTTTCCGGAATTGTTCGGCCGCACTCTCTTCGTTTTTCTTATAATAATCGCAATAAGCCAGCAGTTCGTAAAGTTCAATGATTTCTGCCATATTATTCTCGTCAGTAGAAGCCGCATGATAACCAAGCGCTCTATTTAGATAAGTCACCGCTTCATTATATTGCCCATTATAATAACATGCCATCCCCAAATTCCTACATGTATCAGTAATCTGGGGTACCGGAATCGGTACAATATTTTCCTGCATCATCAATGCTTTCAAGAAACAATCACATGCCATTTCATATTCTTCGTCACGGGCATAGCGACATCCCTCGTTCATTTTCAGCACTGATCTGGCAATTGGCGGTATGGCAGCTCCTTCCATACATTTCTCACTCACAACATTTGCTACCTTTGTCAGGTGAAAAGAACGACTTAAGAAAGTAGCTATATCATTAGCAATGACAGGAATCAAAAAAGAATCAACCTGACCAAAGTCCGATTCGGCATAGACATCAGGCATAAAAGAAGAGTCGTCGCTCATAAGTGCCTTCCAGCAATCTTCCAACAAAGAATAATTCGTACGATACAGAATTTCGAAGAGTTCTACATCACAAATCCACTTTCTCAAGAAATTCCGCTCCTGCATCTTATAACCTTGATAAGTAATTTCCACTTTATAGCGATAAGAATCATGGTAGCAGAACTGTTTCATACGATAGCTATAATCAGCAAAAGTCAGTTGGTGCGAAAGGATATCTTCATTGTCCAGAAGAGAGGTTATTATTTTATGACGACACTTATCGATGCACATATCGCCTTGAGCGAAGCATCGTTTAATCGCCTCTACCATTTGTGTGTCACAAATACAATATCGCCCTCCTTTGTTGGTGAGCCAGCTACTCATTTCCACTTTCAACTGTGACCAAAGCATCTGATTTATGCCTGCCATGCTCTTTACTTCATCTTCGGTAAATCCTTCTAAAGTAAGTGAAAGCATCAGAAGCGTTCTTCCAATCTCTTCGAAACCATAATCAGCCGACAAACGCCGAAGCACACTGTCATAAAATTGCTCAACCTCATTGAGCCGGCAATATCCACTCATATATTCATAGAGAGCATCGTACTGACCGAACGAAACCAGCTCATTGAGCAATACACTTAAACAGCGCGGTTGTTTAGCCAGCACCCACGAACCAAGAATATCTTCCTGCTGTGCAGACAAGGTCTTGGAGTAAGCAGACAAATATTGTTTTGAGAACTCCTTAGCATCCACTTGTGAAAAGCCATTCAACTGGAAATGAACGTACCCATTCTGAATAAAAGGCAGATAGGCAGTAGATGATGCAGAAAAGCTCAACACAACCTTCACGTTTGAAGGGATAGATGCGAATAAAGAGAACAATGATACTTCGGTCGGATTTAAATAACTAATGTCATCAATCAACAGAATGACAGGATACCTTGATGCGCCTAATACACTCCACAATTGAGCAAACTTCTGAATAGAATTCAAATCTTCTTCAATCTCCTTGAGATTTCGAAGCGTGTTTCCCGAAAAAGCACCCAATATATTATTCCCAAGTGCAATCGAATTTTGCACAATGTCCATGATTGATTTGGCGGAACTTTGAGACGAGTCCGGCTCTTTAGAAACTTCAGCCGCAAACAACTTTTCTTCACCTAAAGATTGATGTTTGAATGCATTCTGGCACTTTGAGGCTAACATTCTCACCAACGTTGCCGGATAAGAAGACAGAGCAGTACTATCTAACCGATGATAGATGGGAATTATCGGCATATCATTATTCACTAAATCGCTCCAATGAGCCAATAAAGCACTCTTGCCAAGACCACAATCGCCCGTCACTACCAGACACCGTTGCTCATCCGCCGCCAAAAAGTCAGCAAATGCCTGATCTGCTTCAGATATTGAGTGATAATTGAATAAGAGTTCATTGCGTGCCAGTTGTTCTTGCAACTCCTGATTATCTTCAACAGTCAGTATTTCAGGAAACTCCCGTTCAATCAATCTTGTGAAAGCACGCCCTACAAAGTCACACAATTGCTCGGGCGAATCATACACCTGCACAGGATAACGATCCTGTTGCAAAATACTCTCTTTCAGACGTTTCAATTTAAGAGACTCCTCTTCAGGGCAAGACAGTTCATCATCTGCCGACTGTTTTATATAAAAATAGGCATGTAACGGATTGGGATTGCGCAGTACACCAAACTGCATTTCAATTTCCGTCACACTCAAATGGTGATTCAAGTCATCTTCTATCCAACGATATCCCAAGCTGTCATTGAGAGTTTGAGATAAATCTTCATAACTGGGACACCATCCATAGCGGTCGCCTATCATACCAATGAAGAAAGGCCGGGAGTTAACGATCTCTTTCAGGCATATTTCAACAACCTTGCCGCTTTTTGCATCTTCTTCTGTGATTCCCCAACGCAAATCAACCAATGAAATGGTGGCACCACGGCTGGCAGCCTTCACTTGCAAACCCTTAAAGAGTTTGACTAATGCAGAACGTTCCATCTCCATGTCTCTGAACGTTGACGAAAGGAATACACGGATAACACGTGAATTTTCAGCGGGAACTGAATACTGGGCTAGTTGTTTAGTCATAATATAGATTCGTATTAGTTAATGAAGTATTTCGCAAAGCCAATTGATAAAGATTAGCAAGATATGGAAATTTAATCAGATAACAAAGACCATAAACAAAAAAACGACCACAAAAAAGGCACGGATTACACGGGTTTCGCGGTTCCCTCAAAAGTTTAAACCGCGTAAATCCGTGTAATCCGTGCCTAATATCTATTACTTGCTACTTGTTTAGAAGAACAAGAAGCGTGTATCTTTTACGTTTGCTTTCAGATACAAATCATTCATCAGACGGCTGGCAAAACGTGCGTGCATGTTAGTCAGCGTAGCTTCTTCAGCTTTTGCGTCGAATGTTTCGTTCAACTTGTCTCTACCGTATACTTGCAATACAAATACTCCGGCGTTACCTTTAATAGGAGCACTCAACTGATTTTCTGGAGCAACAGAAGCATAAGCACCTACCAACGGTTCGCTGCTACGCAATGCTGATACATAAGCAGGAGCTGCAAAAGTAACCATCTTCAAAGAGTCGCTGACTGCATTAGCCATATCTTTGTACTGGTTGAATGAAGTTGCATTGGCAGCTTTCATGTCAGCCATAATCTTTTCAGCTTTCTTGTCTTTCACGATTTCAGCTCTCAACTGATCCTGTACAGCTTTCAACGGACGGTATCCTTCCGGTTTAATGCTTACCAGACCTACCACCATCAGGTGATCGCTTTCTCCACATTCGTACAAGCCGGAAACATCACCCGGTTTTGCTTTATCAAATGTCCATCTCAAAGCCTCTTTTGTACCTCTCACACCACCGATGTTATGTTCAGAGCTACTCAAGTCCATTCTGTCGAGCAATCTGTAACCAGCTTCTTCAGCGTTAGCTACCATCTTTTCTACACTAGGGTTAGCTGCGATAAACTGACTGAAATCATTATAAGCACGGTTGTAAGTTTCTTTGCTGAACTCTACTTCACGCTTGATAACAGCTACTTTATATTTGTCTTTTACAGATTTCTTGTTCGTTACCTGAAGAATTACGTTTGCTTGTCCCATCGGCAAGTTTACCAATTCGTTCACACCTGTATTGTTGATAGCAGAGATGAATTTCAGGTTATCGCCGTCTATCTGTGCACCTTCGTACTGTGCAGAAGTTAGCCAGTTTGCATCACCAGTCTGACCATATTTCTTTGCCAGATCAGCAAAGTTAGCGCCACCTTTGATCGCGTTGTAGATACTGTCAGCTAAGGTCTTTGTCTTCAAAGCATCTTCTGCGTATACCTGAATCTGACGGAATTCGACAGAGTCGGCAGCAGCAACTTTAGCTACAATTTTGAAAGAGTTGATTGTATTGTCGGCACCGTTATAGTAAGGACCATAAATAGTACCTACCGAAGCAGAGTCCAAACGGGCAACTACATCTGACGGGAAAGCTGTTTTGTTATAGAACAAGTCTACATAAGGAGCTTCCGAGCCAGTCGAGCGGATGAAAGAAGTATAATCTTCCGTAGTAGTAGCCAACTGTTCAGTAGCTTCGTCCACTTCTTTCTGGATAGCAGCCCTGTCTTCAGCACTTGCAGTCACTTGTACATCAATGTACTTGATGTCACGAGTTTCCTGATATTGCTTGAATTGTTCTTTCTTCTTGTTATACAAGTCTTTCAGTTCCGATTCTTTCACTACGATTGTAGAGTCCACTACAGAAGAGTAAGGAATACCAGCCATCAACACGTTGTACTGGTTCACTCTTGCGTCGAAAGCGTCCTGTGCTTCCACCGGATTGGAAAGAAGAGCTTTAGACACCAATGCCTGATACTTTTCTGCCAGACGGCTCTCGATCAGAGTTTTCTGAATGAAAGACCAGTATTTATACATGTTATTGTATTGTTCAGCATACTGTGCCGGCATTTGTGATTCGCTCATCTTGGCATATTCCACGAGGAACTTGTTCAACATATCCTTGTCGAAGTTTCCTGTTTGCGGATTCTGGAAAGGAGTTTGTCTCAACAAAGGATGAACGCCTGCTTTCAGGATGTCCTGGATTTCAGCAGCAGAAACAGTCAGTCCCAGTGCTTTTGCTTCTTTTTCGATCAGTTTATTGTTTACGTAGGAACGCCATACTTCATCGCGCACCTGATTGGTTTGTTCGTCATTCAAGGCGGTCACCCCACGCATGAGTTTCACCACTTCGGTATATTCTTCTACCAAATTCTGATACTCTTGAGCGGAAAGAGCGTCTCCGTTCACCTCACCTACGTCATGTGCCTGATGCGGCTGCATCACCTTCCATGCGTCACCCGCAATGAAAGCAAACAGCGCCAAGCCGATAACAATCACCAATAGAGGTCCTTTCGACCTAATGTTTTGTAACGTTGCCATTTTGATTAATACGATTTATGTTTATTATTATTTCTTTCTTTTGTCGTTTTAGCGCACGAAGATACAAAAAATGCTAATATGCATCTATTTATTGGCTAAAAATTTCTTGATTATCGTCATTATTCCAAGACTTTTAATCGCACGAGTTCTATTTTTGTCGCTGTGACCTTAATTATCTTGAATTGATAACGTCCTACCCGGACCACTTCATGCAACTTCGGGAAGCTCTGATATTGGTTCAGGATCAACCCTCCTACTGTCAGATAATCATCCGACTCGGGCAAGTCGAGTCCGTACGTCTCATTAACTTTTTCTATCTCCAGGCGGGCGGACAACACATACTCGCGTTCGTCGATCTGCTTGCTGATATAGGAAGTGTTATCGTGTTCGTCTTCTATATCTCCAAAGATTTCTTCAACGAGGTCTTCCAGAGACACGATGCCGGACGTACCGCCAAATTCATCCACCACTACGGCAATCGTTTTCTTTTGCTGCATGAAGAGTTTCATCAGTTTGTTGGCGGACATCGTTTCGGGCACAATCGGCACCTGCTTCACATTCTCATGCCAGTTTTTCGGAGCACGAAACATTTCCGACGAATGGATATAACCCACCACATTGTCGATATTTCCATCGTACACAATGATCTTGGAAATTCCGGATTCGATGAAGCGGCTTTTCAACTCGTCCAGTGAAGTTGTCAGATCAACAGCCACCACTTCGGTACGCGGAACGATACAGTCGCGGATTTTTATGTTCGAAAAATCCAAAGCATTCTGAAAGATTTTCACTTCCGTATCCAGTTCCTCCTCATTCTCGGCATTATCAATACCTGTCTCTTATACACATCTGACGCTGCCGACGAAGGCT
>ENA-OZHC01000838-OZHC01000838.1-human-gut-metagenome-genome-assembly--contig:-NODE-838-length-12338-cov-4.940650_pt1 | contig 12338 bp, 7 predicted proteins | sample MGYA00244043_ERZ653680 | MGnify/ENA primary metagenome ERZ653680 (study PRJEB26926, sample SAMN06165323) | human gut metagenome | biome: ENVO:00009003; feature: ENVO:2100002; material: ENVO:00002003...
TCTACACCTAAGCCTTCGTCGGCAGCGTCAGATGTGTATAAGAGACAGCGTTCTTATCAAATTCAAATATTTTTATCGGTCCGCGTGGGTCACGTCCGGGCTTGTCCAGCTCTTGCAGGATGTCTTTCAGTGTCGGCATGCCCACGGTGGGGGAGAGGTAGCGTTCCGGATTAATCTTCAGACGCAGCTCCCGGCTGGCTATCAGCTCGGCTACGCTGCAATCCAAGTCCTTTGCCATCTGTTCTACGATGCAATAGCTTTCCGGGTGTACGGCAGTATTGTCCAGCGGATTCTTTGCCTGCGGAATGCGTAGGAAGCCGGCACATTGCTCAAACGCCTTGGCACCCATACGAGGTACTTTCATCAGTTCCTTGCGCGAGGTGAAGGCACCGTTTTCGGTACGATAGTTCACAATGTTCTGTGCCAGCTGCGGACCCAATCCCGAGATGTAGGTCAGCAGATGGCTGCTTGCGGTGTTCAGGTTGACACCTACCAGGTTTACACAGTTTTCTACGGTCTGGTCCAGTGATTTTTTCAGCTTGGTTTGGTCCACATCATGCTGGTATTGCCCCACACCAATAGATTTCGGGTCAATCTTTACCAACTCTGCCAGCGGGTCCATCAGTCGTCTGCCTATGGACACAGCACCGCGTACGGTGACGTCGTAGTCGGGAAACTCGTCCCGTGCAATTTTAGAGGCCGAATAGATGGAAGCTCCCTGCTCGCTGACGATGAATATCTGTATGTCGCGGTTGAAGCGCTGATGTTTCAAGAACTCCTCCGTCTCGCGGCTGGCAGTTCCGTTACCTATGGCAACGGCATCTATCTTATAAGACTCTATCATCATTTGCAGCTTGGCAAATGCCTCTTTCTGCTTGCTGACCGGAGGGTGGGGGTAGATGTTCTCATTGTGGAGCAGATTTCCTTGTGCATCGAGGCACACAACTTTACAACCCGTACGAAATCCGGGGTCTATACCCATCACACGCTTTTGCCCCAGTGGTGAAGCCAGCAACAACTGACGGAGGTTTTCGGCAAATACCTTGATGGCTTCCTCATCAGCACGTTCCTTACTTTGCGTGGCAAATTCCGTCTCTATGGATGGCTTCAATAGGCGTTTGTAGGAATCCTGCACGGCTTCTGCCACTTGCTGTCCGCAGGGGTTGTTGCTCCGCACGAATTGGCGTTCCAGCCGTTCCACGCACTCCTCATCGTCCGGGCTGATGCTGACTTTCAGCAGGCCTTCCGCTTCGGCACGCCGGATGGCGAGCAGGCGGTGGGAGTTGCATCGCTTCAACGATTCGGAGCAGTCGAAGTAGTCACGGTATTTGGTCGCTTCCTCTTCTTTGCCTTTCACTACTTTGGCGGTCAGTATGCCTTGGCGGGCAAATGCGTTGCGCACGCTGTTTCGGGCACGTTCGTCTTCGCTAACATGCTCGGCTATGATGTCACGGGCACCTTTCAGTGCATCTTCCACGTTCTTCACGTCTCCTTTCACGTAATTGGCGGCGCGTTCCTCCGGATGAGGATCACGTTGCAGCATCAGCAGGGTGGCGAGGGGTTCCAGTCCTTTTTGACGGGCTGCTTCGGCACGTGTTTTCCGTTTGGGCTTGTAGGGGAGGTAGATGTCCTCCAGTAGGGTATTGTCCCAAGTCTCCTCGATGCGCTTCTGAAGTTCGGCGGTCAGTTTACCTTGTTCCTGTATGGTGTTCAGGATGGTTTCTTTACGTTTGGCGGTTTCGCTCAGTTTCTCATATTGCGTCTGGATAGCTTCAATCTGCACTTCGTCCAGTCCTCCCGTTGCTTCCTTGCGGTAACGGCTGATGAAAGGGATTGTCGCTCCGTCTTCCAGCAGGCCGAGGGTCTGGCTTATTTGTCTTTCTGATATGCCGAGAGCGGCAGATATCATTCGATGAAAATCTTGTATCATTTTGTATCTCATTTTATAATAGGTGCCAAAAGTACAAAAAAACAATTGTTGTTTTTTCTTTAGGTTCCAACTTTTATCTATATTTGTCAAAGCTATGGAGCAATTAAACGAATCAATCAATTGAAACACATATATCGTACAATATTACCATGCATGGTAGCGCTTTTCTGTTGCCTTTTGCCCGCTTTTTCTATTACGGGAGAGCATCCGGTACTGATTATCAGTTCCTATAATCCGGATGCCGGCCGTACTTCCGGCAACATCTCCGACTTTATGGAGGAGTTCCAACGCCTGGGCGGGACAAACACCATCGCATTGGAGAACATGAACTGCAAGAGTTTTTCCGAATCCCCTCTTTGGGAGAGGAGAATGGCTGAGCTGTTGGCTAAATATCAAGGTGATAAAAGTCCGGCGCTGATTGTACTTATAGGGCAGGAAGCCTGGGCTGCCTATCTTTCTCTGGAAGACTCCATATGCGGCAATACTCCGGTAGTGAGTGCACTGTCCAGCCGGAACGCCATATTGCTGCCGGGTGATACCGTTGACCTGAAGACCTGGATGCCCGAATCCGTCGACTTCTTCACGGATTTCCCCAGTTCGCCTATCAAGGCTGGCTTCGTTTATGAGTATGATGTGGAGGCCAACATCAATATGATAAAGCAGATGTATCCCGGCACCAAGAATATCGCTTTTGTCTCAGACAACAGTTATGGCGGCGTTGCCATGCAAGCCTATGTAGTGAAGGAGATGCAGAAGTTTCCGGAACTCAACCTGATTCTGCTGGACGGACGCGTCCATACCATATATACCATTTGTGACAGATTGTATGAGTTACCGGAAAATACAGCTATATTGATGGGGACATGGCGTGTGGACATGAACGATGGTTACTTCATGCGGAATGCAACCTACGCCATGATGGAAGCAGCTCCCACTTTGCCCACTTTCTCGCTCAGTTCCGTAGGCTTGGGATATTGGGCTGTGGCAGGTGTCGTTCCTGCCTACCGTGCTTTGGGCAAGGAGATGGCAAGACAGTCCTACCGCCTGCTGACCACCTCGCAGGATAGTGAGACCCATATGGAAATCATTCCGAATGAGACCATACTGGACGGTAAACTTGTGAAGGAAAAGAAACTGAATATCACCGGCCTTCCGCAGCCGGTAAAGATGCTGAACGTAACCCCTTCTTTCTACGAACAGTACAAGTATCATATCTGGTCGGTCGGTGCTGTTCTGTTGGTGCTGTTGGGCGGTTTGTTCGTTTCCCTTTACTTTTATTATCATACAAAGAAGTTGAAGGATGAACTGGAGGTATCCGAAGGTGCCTTGCGCGAAGCAAAGGACCGTGCCGAAGAATCCAGCCGCCTGAAGAGTGCTTTCCTTGCCAATATGAGCCACGAAATCCGTACTCCATTGAATGCGATTGTGGGCTTCTCGGACGTGCTGTCTGCCGGAGGAGCCTCGGAAGAAGAACAGCGTGGCTATTTCGAGATTATCAGGACCAACTCTGATTTGCTGCTTCGGCTAATCAATGACATATTGGATGTGTCCCGTTTGGAGGCCGACCGCGTCATCCTTTCTTTGGAGAGCTGCAATGTAGTGCAGATATGCCAGCAGGTAGTAGCTTCCGTGGCCCAGGCACGCAGGTCGACCAATCAATTCTTATTTGAGTGTGAACGTGAGGTAGTGGAGATGCGGACGGATGTGCAGCGTTTACAGCAGGTTGTGATAAATCTGCTTTCCAATGCGGACAAGTTTACAAAAGAAGGCACGATAACCTTGAAGCTGGAACTGGATACAGCAGGGAATGTAGCAGTATTTTCGGTGACCGACACCGGTTGCGGCATTCCTTTGGACAAACAGAAACGGGTATTCGAACGTTTCGAGAAGCTGAACGAATATGTGCAGGGAACCGGCTTGGGCCTGTCCATCTGTAAGCTGACCGTTGAGAAGTGGGGCGGCGAGATTTGGATAGATCCTGCCTATACGGATGGAGCGCGGTTTATGTTTACCCACCCTATGAACTTATAAGAACCGACAAGAAATAAGGATATATAATGAAAAGATTTAGTTGTTTTTTTATCTGGATTTTTGTCCTGACAAGCATACTGCCTGCGCAGGAAAGAGAGGTGAAACTGAAAGTCGTACAGACCAGTGATATACACGGCAACTACTATCCCTACGACTTTATACGCCGCCGGGAGGCAACCGGCAGTCTGGCACGTGTGCATGCTTTGGTGCAAAAAGAACGTGAGGCTTATGGCGAAAACCTGATTCTTTTGGACAATGGCGACATTCTGCAGGGACAGCCCACAGCCTATTATTATAATTACATAGATACCGTTGCCCCTCATCTGGCAGCGGAGATGATGAATTTCATGGGGTATAATGCCGGTAATATGGGTAACCATGACGTAGAGACCGGCCGTACCGTTTTCGACCGTTGGGCAGGTGACTGCCGTTTTCCGATATTGGGTGCCAATATTGTGGATACTGCTACCGGAGAAACCCATTTCAAACCCTATGAGGTGCTGGAACGTGACGGAGTGAAAATTGTGGTTCTCGGTATGATAACTCCTGCCATCCCCGTATGGCTTTCAGAGAATCTGTGGAAAGGGCTGCGTTTCGACGATATGGAGGAGACTGCCCGCAAATGGATGAAGATTATCCGTGAGCAGGAAAAGCCTGATTTGGTTATCGGTATGTTCCATGCCGGCCAGGATGCCCAGCTGATGGGAGGCAAGTATCGCGAAAACGCTTCGGTGGAAGTGGCGTGCAACGTGCCGGGATTCGATATTGTCCTGATGGGGCACGACCATGCGCGCGAATGCAAGAGGGTGTGCAACATAGCCGGTGACTCGGTACTGGTGATGGACCCTGCCAGCAACGGTGTTGTTGTGAGTAATGTGGATATAACCTTGAAACTGCGTGATGGTAAAGTTATAGACAAGAAGATAGACGGCATACTGTCCGATACGCAAGACTACGGCGTCAGCGAAGAGTTCATGCAACGCTTTGCCCCCGAAAATGAAGCTGTGCAGAATTTTGTTTCCAAGAAAATTGGTTCCTTTACCGAGACTATCTCCACACGTCCTGCCTATTTCGGTTCTTCCGCTTTTATAGACCTTATCCACGAATTGCAGTTGGCAATCAGCGGAGCGGATATTTCTTTTGCGGCTCCTTTGTCCTATGATACGGAAATCCGTAAAGGAGACATTTTTGTGAACGATATGTTCAATCTGTATAAGTACGAAAATATGCTTTACACCATGCGTCTGACGGGGAAGGAGATACGCGATGCCTTGGAGATGTCGTATGATTTGTGGACCAATCGGATGAAGTCTCCGGACGACCATATCCTTCTCTTCCGTGAGAAGCGCCGCGAAGGTGCTACGGATAGGGCCTCATTCAAGAATTTCAGCTTCAACTTCGATTCTGCGGCGGGTATTATCTACACGGTGGATGTGACCAAGCCGGATGGGGAGAAGGTAGCCATTCTCAGTATGGCAGACGGTACCCCGTTCGATATGGATAAAATGTATAAGGTAGCGGTGAATTCTTATCGCGGAAACGGTGGCGGCGAATTGCTGACAAAGGGTTCCGGCATCTCGCAGGATGAATTGAAGGAGCGCATCATCCACTCTACGGATAAGGACTTACGCTATTATCTGATGCAGTACATCGAGCGAAAGAAGGTGATTGAACCGCGTGCGCTGAATCAGTGGAAGTTTATTCCCGAAGAATGGGTGGCTCCGGCTTCCATGCGTGATTATGAGTTCTTGTTTGGCAAAGTTAAAGAATAATTCACTATCTTTGCGGCTCAGAATCTATAATGTAAGTTTTTGGACGTGAAGCAGAAGAAAAAAAATATAGGCGCATTGAGCTTGCTGGTACTGTTTATCATGTACCAGGCAAGCATCACCGCGTTCACTCACGTCCATTATGTGAATGGGGTGATGATAACGCACTCGCACCCTTTTCATGGCACACACTCTCACTCCCAGACTTCCCTTCTGGTCATCGGGCATTTGTCGGCATTCTACTCTTCCGGGGTGGATGTGTATGAGGTTCAGCACCCGATGCGTCCTTTGCTGGCCATGCTCAGAGCCAAACCGGCAACACCTACTGTTAAGGGGGAAGTGATACGTACCCTTTCCCTTCGCGCTCCTCCCGCTCTTTTTTCATAGTCATTAGGTTTAAAAACGCCTGGATTTTTTGTATGTAGATACCAGGCATTTTAGTCTCGAAGTCCGGCATTTCAGTGAACGAAGTGCGGCATCTCGGATGATTATCTTTTTTCAGACTTGAATTATTTTTTTTATTTAGAGCGCTAATTTGATGAAACAATACATTTTGGCGTTGGTACTTGCAGTGGTAAGTGCCAGCGTAGCTTTTGCCGTAAATCCTATAAAAGAAGGCAATATGATTTCCGGCCATGTGATAGTGAAAGGTACGGAGGAAAATATACCGTATGCCACGGTTTTGATTATCGGCAGTGGTCAGGGAACGGTTTCCAATGAAGAAGGACAATTTGAGTTCCGCAAGCTTCCGGCGGGAAAATACAAGCTCCGTGTGTCGGCAGTGGGTTACAAGACCCAAGAGAAGGAGGTGACGGTGAGCAAGGACTTTACTGCCGTCATACATTTTCCGATGGAAGAGGAGAGTTTCATGACCGATGAAGTGGTGGTATCCGCCAACCGCAACGAGGTAAGCCGCAAGGCAGCTCCGGTAGTTGTAAATGTGATGAGTACCAAATTGTTCGAGATGGTCAACTCCACCGACCTTGCCAAGACACTGAACTACCAATCGGGCTTGCGTGTGGAGAACAACTGCCAGAACTGTGGTTTCCCCCAGGTGCGCATCAATGGCTTGGAAGGTCCGTATTCGCAGATATTGATAAACAGCCGTCCCATCATCAGTGCATTGAGCGGTGTGTACGGATTGGAGCAAATCCCCGTGAACATGATTGAACGGGTAGAAGTGGTGCGTGGCGGAGGCTCTGCCTTGTTTGGGGCCAATGCTGTGGGAGGAACTATCAATATTATAACCAAAGACCCCATCAACAATTCCTTTCAGGTATCGAGCATGTTCTCCAATATGGACGGCAAGTCCTGGGAGCAATATATGGGTGGCAATGTGTCGCTGGTTGCCAAAGATAACTCTTACGGCATTGCCTTTTATGAGAGTTACCGCAACCGCAACCCCTACGACCGCGATGGCGATGGCTTTTCCGAGCTGGGCAAGCTGAACATGAATACTTTCGGCTTCCGCGCCTATTACCGTCCTACGCATTTCAGCCGCATCAATCTGGAATACCATACCACCAACGAACTTCGTCGCGGAGGCAACAAATTCGATTTGCAGCCGCACGAGACGGACATCACCGAGCAGACCAAGCATATCATCAATAGCGGAGGCGTGAGTTATGATTTGTTCTGGAAAGAGTACAAGCATAAGATTTCGGCTTACACCTCCATCCAGCACACCGACCGCAACAGCTACTATGGTGCCCAAAAGAACATGAATGCCTACGGCAAGACGAAAGACCTGACCTGGGTTGCCGGCGGCATGTATGTGGGCAATATGGACAACTGCTTCTTTGCCCCCGCCACCTTCACCGGCGGACTGGAATATCAGAACAACTCCCTGCACGACATCATGACCGGCTATCATCGTGACATGGAGCAGGATGTCCGCATTGCCAGCGCCTTCGTGCAGAATGAGTGGAAGATGAACGTACTGACCATGCTGGTCGGCGCCCGCCTGGACAAACACAACCTGATAGACAAGCTTATTTTCAGCCCCCGCGTCAACCTGCTCTACAAGCCGGCAGATGATTTTCAGGCACGCTTGACTTACTCTACCGGTTTCCGCGCTCCGCAGGCATACGATGAGGACTTGCACGTGACGGCAGTAGGCGGCAAGGGAGTCCAAATCAAACTCGCCGATAACCTGAGTGAAGAACGCTCCAACAGTTACAGCGGTTCGGTGGACTGGACTGCCCATCTGGGACACTGGCAGGCAAACATCCTGGTGGAGGGTTTCTATACAGACCTGCGCCACGTCTTTGTGCTCGAAGATATCGGCAAGAACGAAGTAGGGGATGTCATCAAGGAGCGCCGCAACGGAAACGGTGCACGCGTATATGGTGCCAATCTGGATGTAAAGATTGCCCATGGCAAGGAGGCGCAGTTCCAGCTCGGATTTACGGCACAGCGCAGCCGCTATACCCATGAGGAAGCCTGGACGAAGGTGGACGGAGAAGACCTTACCACCAAGCGCATGCCCCGTACACCTGATTATTACGGGTACTTCACTTTCTCCTCCGCACCGGTAAAGAATTTTGATTTCTCTCTTTCCGGTACCTATACGGGAAAGATGATTGTTCCGCACTACGCACCGGAAGATGCTCCCGAGGGTGCCTTCTGTAATATCACTTCAGACCGCATGGAGCATACTCCCCAATTCCTGGACCTGAATGTGAAGCTGAACTACACCTTTGTGCTTCACGACCATATCAAACTCCAGTTGAACACGGGTGTACAGAACATCTTCAACAGTTTCCAGAAAGACCTGGATAAAGGGGAATTCCGCGATGCGGGTTATTTCTACGGACCGACGCAGCCGAGAACCTTCTTTATCGGTTTCAAGATAATGAACTAAAAGTTTCCATTTAAGAATTTTTAGAGCTAAATTCCGCAAAATAGTCCTACATTTGTCGCCAAAGCACAAAAACCATGGATACTAAGAGAATACGGAATGTAGACATTTCCCAGATACATCATTTGCCGATGATTGATTTCATCGGCAATGATTTTGCTATTTTTAATGATATCAAGGACATGCCTTTGAGCTCTTATCCCACCCGTTTGAATGCTGCTTGCCTGACTGTCTGCTTGAAAGGGTGGTGCAAACTGGAACTCAACCTGCAGCAATGTGAAATGCGGGAAGGTATGTTGGGTATTATTCTTCCCGACCAGATTGTTCTGCAACGCGAGCGTTCCGATGATTTTTCCGGTCTTTTCATTGCCGTCTCAAGGGATTTTATGGATATGGTGATACCTACCATGCAACAGCTTTTCCCTATGTTTTTCATGATTAAGGAGCGGCCCTTCGTTCACATCACTCCGGAGGAATCCCAATCGTTTCAGGAGTATCACTCTTTTCTTTGGAGCAAGGTGAAGCTGAAAGACAATCCTTTCCGTAAGGAAATCACTCAGGGGTTGCTGTTGGCCCTTTTTTATGAGATATATAATATCTATCAAGGACATGTCATCCAGGAACGCATTCCCAAAAGCAGGAAGGAAGACTTGTTCGAGCGCTTTATCCGTGCTATTTCCGAGTCCTATAAGGAAGAGCGCAGTGTGTCCTACTATGCTGATAAGATGTTCCTCACTGCCAAGCACCTTTCCACCGTAGTGAAGGAAATCAGCGGAAAGACGGCGGGCGAATGGATTGACAGTCTCGTCGTTTTGGAAGCCAAAGCCTTGTTGAAGTCTTCCGAGCTGAGCATTCAGGAAATTGCAGACGAGCTGCACTTTGCCAACCAGTCGTTCTTTGGCAAGTATTTCAAGCATCACACCGGTATGTCACCTAAAGAATATCGCCGGCAATAGGTTCAATGTGACGGAATAATGTTTATTTTTGCGGTAAAGATTTACCCCCAAAATAAACTATCATGGAAAAAAGAGAAATTGACCTTACTGTTTCCTGCTATGGAAAGGTGAAAGGAGTGAAGTATGACGTTGTCATCCTACCTTGGGGAGCTACGGAGCCCCATAATCTGCATCTGCCTTATCTCACTGATTGTATTCTGCCGCATGACATTGCCGTAGACGCGGCTGCATTGGCTTTACAGAATTCCGGTGTACGCTGCATGGTGATGCCTCCCGTACCTTTCGGTGCACACAATCCGGGGCAGCGCGAACTTCCGTTCTGCATCCATACCCGCTATTCCACCCAGCAGGCCATTCTGGAAGACATAGTTGCCTCCCTCTATGCACAAGGCATGCGTAAGCTGATTATTCTCAGCGGTCATGGCGGCAACAACTTCAAGGGAATGATTCGTGACCTGGCGTTTGTGTATCCCGATTTTCTGATTATCGCTGCCGACTGGTTCAGCATCGTCCCTCCCAAAGACTACTTTGAGGCTGTTGTCGACGACCATGCCGGCGAGTCTGAGACTTCCGTTATGATGCATTACCATCCCGAGCTGGTGAATCTGGCTGAGGCCGGTGACGGAGAGTCCCAACCGTTTGCCATTCCTTCCTTGAATGAAAAGGTTGGCTGGGCTCCCCGCCATTGGGATAAGGCTACAGTCGACAGCGGGGTAGGGAACCCCAAAAAAGCTTCTGCCGAGAAAGGAGAACGTTATATGAAACCGGTGGTGGAAAAGTTGGCGAAACTCTTTACGGAAGTCGGCCTGGGAAGTCTGTATTGATGTACTTGGCTTCCGGCTATATATAAAAATAGGCAATAACCGTTGTGGATATTGCCTATTTTTTTAGTGCACCCTAAAAACTAATCTCTTTACTCTTATAAAAACTAATCTTTCTCTATTTCGAGTACAAAATTAGAAGGTTTTTGCGGGTTATGAATTGACATAAGTCAAAAATCTCATTCGGATATTATTTTTTCAAACGTGCCCAAAAGCCCTTCTTTTTCTGCCGGACCGGTTCACTGTTTTCGCGGAACAGTTCTTCGTAGGTCACTCCGTCATGTATCATGCGGTAGATGCTTCCCCAGTCAGGCAGTCCACCTAGGTTGCGGTCATCGATAAAGAGATCGGCTTTTACTTTGCGTGAAAAACCGGTGTGTGCGATGTCTTCTTCCGGATAGTCCCGGTTGACGGCATAGAATTCCACACCCCGTTTCCTACACCATTCCACAGCTTCCTCCAGGAGCTTCCCTTCACGTACCGACCATAAAATCAGCCGGTGACGCTCGTTTATCAGCATCTTCAGCGTAGCGGTGGCAAAGGGAATTTCTTCTCCTATCTGGGGATAGCGGTGTTCTACAATGGTACCGTCAAAATCAACGGCTATGGTCATAAATGAATAGCTTTTATTGGTTTCAGACTGTGGAGAAGATTATCCTTGACCGCCTGTGGTGCCGCCTGAGTGCTGGCTGACCGGATTGTTTGAATATTCTTCCTGATGTCCCGTGTAGCTTTTCAACTCTACTTTTACGTCTTTGCTCTGGTTGCCTACCACTACTTTAAAGGTATATGTTTTCACGCGTACCATACGCTTGCTGCCATACAGCAGTACATGGTTGCCACTGACACTTGCAGTCAGCTTTTGTTCAATTTCATAAGAACCGTTCGTACCTCCCTCTTCAGTTTCAATGTAGTTGTTGATGTATGTGGCCAGTGCATCGGATGCTCCTGCAGCTTTCAGCGCTTCAGCCGGAGAAACGGTATAGTCCCATCCGTTCTTGATTTTAAGGGTCAGGATGATGTTTTCCAGTGCATCGTAATCTCTGTTCTCAATCTTGATTACCTCGGCTTTTCCATTCACTTCGTTGTAGCCGTCTGCTACACTGGCGGCAGCTTGTTTGGTAAATTTCACTCTAGGTGAATATTTGCCGGCTATCTTCTCGCCTTGCGGAATGGTAATGATGTAATTGTTATTGTTGAATCCTACGGTTTTAGCAGCGGCTCTGGTTGCAGGCGCCTCGCTGGATTCCACTTCCATGTTTTCCGGATCAAAATAGCCCAGGTTGGCATCAGTCGACGGATTGGGAATGGCAATGATGATATCTTCTTTGGCAACAGCGTCAGCCGGCTCTGTCTTGATGGCTACGTTATTTACAGAAGCCTTTGATGCTTCCGGTTGTGTGGAAGTTGCCGGATTGGCCTCACGTGCCTCTTCAAACACGACGGCTGCAATCTTGGTGTTTTCTTCCGTACCTCCGGTGGGTATGTTGATGGTGGCGGCATTCTCCTTTTCCGGATTTTCTATTTTCGGAGCCTCAATGGTGCTTCCGTCAGCCTCCTGCATTTCGCCGAATTCTATGGTTGTTGACATTTTTACATTTACCACCATCAGGCTGTGGTTGGCTGTTCCGTCTGTAAATTCTGCTGTGGCCTCGTAGTCATCATGTCCTTCAGCTGTTACGGTGAGCGTGTAGATGCCGGTTTTGTTCACAGTCAGTGAGTATACGCCTTTTGCATCGGTTGTGGCAGAGTATTCGCCGCTTTTTACGGTGGCTCCTGCCAATGGACCGTTGGCATCGGTAATGGTACCTGCAATGTAGTAGGCTGTTTGACTTCTTAGCGGGTCTTCCACTTCTTCATACTTCTTGTCGTCATCGTGGCAAGATGTAAGGACTGTTGTGCTGAAGGTCATTGCAAACATCAATGCCTGTCTCTTATACACATCTCCGAGCCCACGAGACATGCGCAGAT
>ENA-OZHC01000844-OZHC01000844.1-human-gut-metagenome-genome-assembly--contig:-NODE-844-length-12321-cov-5.827491_pt1 | contig 12321 bp, 11 predicted proteins | sample MGYA00244043_ERZ653680 | MGnify/ENA primary metagenome ERZ653680 (study PRJEB26926, sample SAMN06165323) | human gut metagenome | biome: ENVO:00009003; feature: ENVO:2100002; material: ENVO:00002003...
AAGAAGGATCGACATTAATAAGGCCACCAAGAGTAAGGTCACCGCTGGCTTCCGCTGGGGCAACTTCTACGATGGCGTCCTCATCCTCTTCGATAAGCGTGTCGATATCCTCTTCAAGCAAACAGCTCATCAGTGCGGCCGGGGTATTTTGTTTTGGAAGGCGCACGATCAAACCATTTTCCACTGTACTTCCATTGGACAGGGTGATGTGACCGGAGGCGGTGTCTTTTTCTACCTTAGAAAGAAAAACTTTTTTTAAATCTTCATTATTATCCGCTATTTCCGAAATAGTACGCAGCGAAGAAAATACATTTTTATCAGAAGGTATTCTATCATCATATTTCTCCAGTACTGTTATATTTCCACTGCCACCACCACCGTTAATTGTAGCTTGCATAGAACTGATCTGTCCTTCAATCTTATCTTCCCACTTCTCTGTTAGATAATTAGAAACGACACAAGTAATCTCATCTGTCTTAAGATTCTTTTCTGTAGATGTTATACGAATCAATTTACTTATATTCCTCTCCGGAATATTGATCGTTATAAGGTCACCAGGCTTTAAATCACCTTTTTCACGCATATAGCGGTAATCTACCGACAAAGTAAACTTTACTCTCTTTTGAGAGTGAAAGTTTAGCCAGTCTGTAACTTTCTCGCGTAACTTCATAATTGCAGCACTCTTATACACTTCACCGAGGCGGATACCAGTAAAATTGAATTCTTCTCCACCACGCAGATATTTCAATTCTGATGGTATTGTAGGTCGTGTTTGAGTTTCTGGATCAATCGCAGCCAAGGTATCTTCCTGATAGAGTAGGGTAATCTTCTTTTCATCATTATTCCACTTGAATTCAAACGATTTTCCCATAAAATCACCTGTCAGAAAATTAATTCGTGCTTCATCATCGAAAGCAAGTTCAGCTATATCAAAGTCTATTGTTGAACAAACGAATTCTCGATTATTTTCCCCGGTAGGGTTTTCGACCTTTCCGGTAAATGTAGGATGAATCCCTTCAAATACAACTTTCTTTTCAACTACTCGATTAGTCTCGCTAAAGTTTTCAATATATTTTTCCGGGAGAATCAGACGTCCTTCAGTATCACCTTCTCCTGGAATGATGTTTTCTGTGCCACCTACAGGATATACGCGCGTAGTAATGTCCCCGCTATCTATATTGCTTTGTTGTATTTCATATAAACCATTACCACGCCCTTGGGTAAAAGACAAACGTCGTTCGTTCTCTATACGGGAAACATAATTTATCGTTTGATTATCTACATAATACTCAAGATCATAGGCAGAAGCTAATTCCGATAATAAAGTACGGCAATCTATGCCGTCGAATGTCAATGTCATATAGTCCGTATCAGGAATAGAGCCTACCAGCCAACCTGTATCTACTCCAAGAGGATTATCGGCTGTCTTATTGACATTCCACACCAACAGATCAACCCAATCCCGCAGTTTGCCCAGCAAGGTGACTTTTGTACTGCCGGTTATTTTATTTGTCAGTATTTTATCAATGAGAGTATATTCCGGAGCCTCAAAAACAAAGGTAGTATCGTGCTGAATACTCTTGTCTACGAATTCTGGTTCTCTGTTCAGACGATACTTTATACCTTCCCAGATAATATAATCCCCTTCTACTATATCGGGAATAAAAACACTAACCAGCGACACTGCAATTTCATTCTTTCCCATAATAGCATTAGCCAGGGATGCCTCATCACTTGCAATACTAGCCACAACGCTGGGTTGTCCGGAAACTATTCGATAAATTTCTAAAGTATCAATCATTCTACAATCCTACATTTTAAACTAAACTCCAGTAACCGTTCAGTTCGTGCAGTCACTGCTATTCCATTTTTAAAATATAAGTCAACAGTTTCATTCTCTCGCAAACGAAGGCTACGCATCCCGGGAGCAATGCATACAGATTGAAATTGAGACATCTTTTCGTATAATTCAGAAAGGCTTTCACCTCTCATTATGCATTTGAAAGTGGTGTCTCGGGCTTCTCGATATATAGTTTGAGTATATGGTCTAGTAGTTGATACTTCAATCCGCTTGCCAATATCCTCAAACCCGCTACGGGATGAAATCAGAATATCAAAATCTCGTTGTAGGCTGTATCCATCCAACGTATAAGATGTGTCACCAGTGGGAGTTATTGCAATTTCGACAGGAGAATATACCTGTTGCCAAAACTTTATTTTCACAATAGCCATATTGAGCATAATATATTCTTCGACAGATATATCATCTTTGAGAATGACTTCAAACTCTCCAAACTCAGTACCTAATTTCTTACAGGAAATACAAGCAGCTTTCAGAGCTGAGAGTTTATCTTTATAGTCAGCGGCTTTAATGCAGAGGGATAGGGTTAGGGTTCTACCGTCCAATTCAATATCATCAATATCAACATACGGTTCAATGCTGGATTCCCAATTGTATTCCGTTGTTCCTTTACGCTTTGGTAAATCAAATACTCCGGTCAGTGCCATGCATTCTTTCGAACGCTGAACGTAGGGAATAGCCCCATACGCGCGTATATCTACGTTATCCAATTTATAGTTCATATCACCCTCTGCTACTATTATTATTTTTAGTATTCTTCCTTATCTCTGATAATTCATCCTTTACAGATTTTAGACCATCCTCAAGCTTTTCAACAAGTCCATCCGTGTTATTCGCAGTGCGCTCGGTGTTCGATGCTATTTTTTGAGTTTCTTCCCAGATACTATAGGTTATATCCCAAGAGCGCCTACACTCTGAAAAATGTTCAGAACTTAGATTAAGAAGAACACGAATATCCATAGCTGTCATATTCCATAAACCGACTAATTCACTGGCAGTACCTTCAGTCATGGCAGCTTCCAGTTTTCCTGAAACTCCCTTTTCTTCAGATTCGTCATCAGGCTTGAATATATCGAATCCCTTGTCTTTCGCCATCTGCTGATAGGCCTCCAGCAGCGCATTGAAGTCCCCCTGTTTTCCAAGAACTTCATCCGTCATGCCGCCCAGTAGTTTGATATACTCTTTGAATTTCTCGTCGGCGGACAGGTCGGCATTCTGCGTCACGGCCAGCATCTTCTGCTGTGCCTTTTCAAAGATGTCGCCGAATATTGTGGAATAAATCATCTGTTTGCCAAGGCTCTCCAACATTTCCGACACGCTATCGTAATAGGCGGTGGCGGCATCCGTGCCATTGGCCCACGAATCCACAAGCGTATCGGTTAGAGTGCCTCCAAGCTCCCCGAATATATCCGTCAGGTAGTCCCTCACCTTTTCCACCGCTTCTTGGTATGCCTTCCAGTAGTCCGACATTTCCTGCAGGTACTGCTGGTTTTCCTGGCTAAGTTTACCGAAGGTGTCCGAGCCTATGAACTTCTCCAGCGCATCCTGATTCACGGTACCGTCCGCATTGAACAATTCCGGTACGGCATCTTTCAGGGATGAATATTTAGCTGACCTGAACCAGGTCTTATGCTGTATCTTCACCTGCATGTTCGCGATGGAATCGCCCAAAGACTTATATGTATTCTTCAGCCCCATGGCCTCCGCCGTCGCTCCCGCAAAGCCTGTGAATATCTTGCGGTTCTTGATCTTGTCCAGCGTGCCGTTATATCTGTCCAGGGCTTCTCTGGCAAGGTCCACATTCTTGATGGCGTTGCCCCACAGGTCATCACCGAAAATACTATTCTTATCGGTGGATATCTCTGCATTCAATTTAGCTAATTCCAGTTCATAATTCAACTGTTCCATTTCCTTCCTGAATTCAGCCATGTAGTCTGTACTTTTAAACAGACTTGCAATCTTTGTGGCTATTTGAATAGCTGCACTGATTATAGCTAAGATAACAGATGCTTTCTCTACAGTCTGAACCGCAGTACTTGCGGTTTCAGAAGCTGTTTTAACGCCATCCATGGCCATTAAAGCAAATTGACCGATGTCTCCAATAAGATTGATAATTTCTCCAGCTTCTCCACCGATAGCATTCCCAACGCCTTTTATGGAATCAAACAATTCCCCCATAACATCATCTACCTTTTTCTCAGCGGTCTGGACCTTGGCATCGGCCTTTACAGTTTTATCTTTTGCCTTATTATACTTTTCAAGTGCTTCGGCAGAGGTTAGATAGGTCTTCTCTATTTTTCCGGTGTCTTTATTGAGTGAAGTGCCGGTAAGAACTTTACCACCTGAATTTACTGTATCGAGATTCTTTTTAGCTTCAGCTAGCTCTGCCTCGGCTTCAGCCAATTCTTGTTTACGATCTGCGAGCGCTTGGAACGGATTACGTTCATCCAATTCATTCATGATATCCTGAATGGTGGTAGTATATTCCCGTAGCTGATCGGGAGATAGCACTTCTGCGGCAGTTTGCTTGGCACTTTCCAACTGAGTAAGTAACGAGTTCAAAGTTTCCGAAGATGTCTCTTTCAGATTCTCAAAGGCACGAACATATTCTGGGGATTCCTTCAACTTATCATAGTCCAATCCCATCAAAGATTTTCCTTTCTCTTTAGTAGCTTGTGCTATGGACCGGTCGATCTGTTCCACCTGAGAAGTATTACCGTCCTTTTCTGCTTGTTCTCGCTGCTTCCGCAAAACCATGATATCATCATTATATTTCTTCTCAATGGCAAGTCGTTTGTCCGTATAATCCTGGTATTCATCAAGCAGGCTACTGAAATCATCGCCACGGTTATACATAATGTTGCTTGATCTTTCCTTTCTGTCAGCCTGTTCATCTATTTGACTGAACTTTCCCTGAACAGATTTATCCTTAAGGAAATCATTGATATTGAAACTTTTCTTTGCATTAGCCGGATTAGCCTCAAATTCTGCTTTTGCAGCATCAATAAGCTGTTGTTTCCGATCCTCAGCCTCGCACCGGATGGCCTCAATCTCCTTTTTATGATTAAGTTTCCTCTGAGCAAGAGTCTTGGCAGAACCGGTTTCCATCGCATCAATGATGCTTTGATCTACATCATTTTGAGCATCTATTTCTGCACGGGATTGCTCTCGCTTATTCTTATCAAGGAGTTGCTTATACTTTTCTGTATCCTGTCGAAGTTTTTCAGCTTTATCCTCTTGTTTGGAACCATAGACACTTAATTCTTTTTCTGCTTCTTTTAATAGATCACTATTTTTCTTATAACTTTCTACCACGCTACCATCTATACCAGTGAAGTTTCCAGCATCCAATAGCTTTTTCTGAGAAGAATCAATGGATTTTAGTACTTTGTCGGCTTCTTTTTTTTGCTTATCCCAAAAATCATAATTCTTAGGTTCAGCTTTAGACTCAGCTTCACCACCCCCCAATAGCGTAGCAATGAGATCTTTCGTCTTTTTGAGTTTACTATCGAGATTATCGACTTCTATTTGAATATGGAAGGGAATAACATAGAATGGATTCTCTTTCAATTTAGATTGTTCTTCATCAAGCTTTTTCTTGGCCTTATCAAACTCTTTCTGTATCTGATTCAAGTCTGTCTGAGCCTCAAATAGCTTTACCTTTACAGGCTTAGCGTTTTCTTCTGCTTCCTTCTTGATACGATTATATTCATCAAGATCATTTTTATACTGTTCTAACTCTTTTTTTAGCGATTGATAGTACGATTTGTTTTCAAGAGCATTACCACTCAATCCGCTTTGTTGCTGATAAGTACGCATTGATTTAGTAACTCTATCTATTTCTGAGATAATATGTTCGTAATTAACTCGTTCGATTTCTTTGTTGAGAATCTTTTGGGCTTCAGCAGTACCTAAAATAGCAAGTTCTTCGCGCTTATATGCATTAGTAAGGGCAGGAGACAGTTTCTGTAATTCCTCATACGCTTTTATTTGAGTATACTCTGTTTCCGTTTCATTTTGTATGGTACGAAGTAAATCTTCTATCTTTTGTTTTCGATCATCAAGAGTTTCCAGGAAACGTTTTTGCTCTTCATTATATTTTCTGGTAGCTTTTTCAGCCGCTGTTTCCGCAGTGGCAACTTGATAAATAGCATAACCAAGAGCCGCAGCTGCTGCAGCAGCCAAAACGTATGGATTAGTTGCTAATGCTGCAATGTTCCTTTTCAATGCGGCTGTATGCAACTTTATTGTGGTAATCATGGCTTTTCTCGTCGCCACCTGTTTTACTTGAGCCGCTGTGAGGACGTTTTCAGATATGGTACCAGCTTCAACAGCCTTTCGATATAATACCATTTCATATCTTGCCATCTCAATCAGTGAAGCATGTATCTTTTTTGCTGCATTTACTGCCAATAGACTTCCTTTATATCCAACAAACGCACTAGTAACTGCCACAATAAGGTCTCCTAAAGTTTTCATTGATTTTTCGACATCGCCACTAGCAAATGCTTCATTGAAAGCTGAAGCAATACCTGATACTTCTTTCAATATGGATTCACCCATTGGACGAAGAAAAGCAGTCACATTGTTTTGGAGTAGTTGCAACTGATTCTGAGCCGAAGAAGCCATTTCTTTAAAAGCTTCTTCGGCTGCACCTGTCGCATTTTGCATTTCTTTCAGGTGCCCGGCAGCTTCTTTGACATTAATACCTGTCAAGCCGAGAACAGCATTAACCGCTTCTACTTCTGGAACCAGCTCACGAAGTTTTGATTCTGATCCCCCAGCTTGTTTGGCAACTTCCGCCAAAGCCTCTTGATAGGTCCTGTTATCAAATGCACCATCACCAAGCACCTTAGATACTGCAATAATGGAAGCGCGTATCTGCGTCATGGCTTGTGCTGTTGGTGTACCTTGTTTGGTAAGTGTAGCTACAGCAGCCAAGACCTGATCTATCTCCACACCATAAGCCGCAGCAACCGGTGCAGCTTGAGCTATACTTTGGCCTAATTCCCCAAATGATGTTTTACCAAGTTTCACTGTGGTAAATAACTGGTCAGATATTTTTTCTGCTTGCGAGACATCCAGTTTATAAGCATTCAAAAGGGTAGTGATACCGTCGGCTGCCGTCGCCGTGTCAGTAACGCCACCAATGGCCGCTTTCGCAGAGACCTCAAGTATCTTCATACCATCAGCACCATCATGTCCGGCAGATACAATTTGATAGAGTGCTTTTGCCGCATCATTTGCCAATATTGGAACTTCCCGAGTAACTTCCATAACCTGATTCATGTAATCGGTAAGACTCCCCTTTATTCCACTGGAAAGGGTTGCAACCTCTTTCATACTCTGCTGGAACTGTTTTTCAAAATCGTAAGCACCTTTAGCTGCCTGAGCAAAGGCAATACCGGCACTGATACCAATACCTCCAAATACATCAAAAGATGTAATTTCACCGGCCATCGCCTTAATAATTCCTATCGCTTCCCGGCGTCCGGAATATAATCCAGTATTATCTACTCCTGTTGCAAAATACAATGCACCGTCTCTGTTTTGAATACCCATATCGTTTATTCTTAAAATATAAATGGATATGAGTATTGTAAATTTGATTATCTTTGTGGCGTTCCAATTGCCAACGAGGGACACAAATATATCTTAGTAGAGCGAGACTGAAGGCATTAGGCTATCAAGTCCCGCTCATAACTCGTATCTCTGCTAAGGTATGTTTTATGTTCCTCGTTGGCGCGAATAGGGAGACTGATAGCCTTTTTTATATCCCAATGATATAGTATGCCAACAAGAGAAGAAAACTCCGTAGAAGCGAAAAAGAGTAGCTACACGGAAGAAGAATTAAAAGATGCTTACCAGAAAGGTAGGAGAGTAGGGCGGGTGGAAGGAATGATAGCCTACCAAAAACGCCTGGTTGAGAATTTGCAGAAAGACAATGCTTCACTAAACAAGAAGCTGGCCGAAGTAGTAGAATGAAAACCCCTACATCTTCACAGACATAGGGGGGATAACCTAAACAAAAAACTCTAAATCAAAATCGCATGAAAATTTCAATTGTTTCATGTTAATATATAAATCACTTATCCTTTTACCTTACTATTTATATCATAATATCGTTTCATTCGAATAGTTTCTCCCGGATTATCAAATGACGGCAGTTCAACCCATTCGTAATCTACACCTTCAACTCCATCCTCATCCGCAGTCAGGCTTCGTTCTCTCATGATTATCGCATATTCCTGCATCATAGCCTCTATCAAAGAGTAGCTGCTTTCCAATGCCTGACTATATGTTAGTCCTAAGGCTTCGCGCACAATAACTAAGAACCTTGCCTGGCTATATCCCGCCAACTTTGTAGATTCTTCTGAGCGGCTATTATCTCCGCTTCTCCGATCGGGCTCACGTTCTGAAGAATCGTGATAGATGTGCAAAAAGGGAAGTATCCTATCCGATACAAAACTGCATTAAGCAAGATCCTTACATCCTCCCAAGTGGAGTTATCCGTAAGTGCTTCACGAAACCATTCTGGCGGTTCGCTAGGCTTATTATGTATGCCCAGGCAAACAATATTCAAAAGCAATTCCCCATACTTGTCCATGAGTTGCAAAAAATCATCCGATAATTCTCCGGGCTTTACTATCATGCGTTTTAAGTCCTCTTTATCTATCTGTAAGAGTAGGGGGCGTATCCGGAACCAGGTCCGGACTGTTATTGGTCGGATGACAATGCAATCCCCCGGATCCTTTCCCTGAGGAATGGATTCCTTATTTTTGAATTCAAACGGTATCTTAACCGACATTTCGGTTACCGTTTCAGCTTCTAGCTTTAAAAAACGATCTACACTCATATCTGTAATTATTAAAAATCCCCCAAAGTATAACAATGGGGGACAATTCCATAACGATACCGGAATTTACGCTGCAATCACCTCACGCATGAAGGCGGGTTTCTTTTCCCCTTCCGCCGTCTCTGCAGCTTGCAAATATACGCGTACAAGCAGCAACTCAGCCTGCTCAGCACCAGGTGCCTGAGAAAGTTTGGAAGCTATCTTCCCGTTAACAACGGTATAGATTACTTTCTTACCTTTCTTCGGCAAAGTTTCACACTGGAACGTCTTATTGATAGCCGGTGTCTCAGTCGGTTTTTCCCAGACATCCTTTGGAGAGGCCTCGGTTCCGCTATTGATCGTACCACCGGCCAACAATGCCAGTACTTCGTTACTGGGTGTTGGGATTGAGAACTCAATATAATCTGTGGTATCTTTTACCAACTCAACATAGAAAGGTTCCTCACTCCCTTCTGTTTCAATCTTCACCTCCTTAGGATCCGCAAAGTTGAAAGCTACACTACTTTTAGTTGGCAAAGGAAGTTCCTTAAATTCAGTCCCCGGAACTCCATCACCTACTTCTGCAATTCTTATTGCTCCTACGCCCATAGCGATAGGTCTTTGAGATTTATTTGCCATAATTATTGATCTATTAAAATTTCTAATCTAATATTTGTACATGCAAAGCCCTCTTTCATGTCCGGCATTGGAACGCTCCAAAGGACTGTCACCTCTTTACAGTCTCCATCGTCACTATTGACAGAATTAATCGAACTTCTTACTTTTCGTTTGATTTCTTTCATTCGTTGACGAGGATTCATTCCATTGCTTTCCAATGGAATAAAGATGTTTATATTAACCGGTACATTATTGATAAAATCAAGTTCATTCAGTTGCAGGTGATTAATGACGATATGTTCGCTTTGAACACCAGCTTCCGATTTATCCTTGTATATAACAATACCGATATTGGCAGCATTGACAGCATTATAAACAATATCAACAGCATCGAATTCATCCATATAATTACATCTTTTTAAATACTGAACGCAAAGCTTTTTTTAGATACTCATTACATTGAACATTAGCTCCTGTTACCACTTCATATCCTTTGGCTTCAACAGCAGCAGCGTAATCCATACCGGCGACACCAACCAAGATATATCCACCGGAGAAAGACAACGAGATGTCTTCAGCCACTTGATACCCCTTCTCTTTCCCGGTAGCCTTGTCACTACCTTTATTGCTTTCCTTGAAATTACCGATAATGATTTCACCATCTTTAGCTATCACATAGCCAATGGAAGATCGAAGATTGCCAGTCTGGTCCTTGTATGAACCGTTTTTACGGGCAATCGCAACAAATTTTTCACCTCCAGCCATCAGTAACTTTAGAATTTTCTCTTCCGCCCGATCCTGAAAATGATTGAACCAACGTTCTACATCATCTCCGGAGAATAAAGGAGTCATTCCTGATTTCATACGCAAATAACTGAATGAGATTGATATGATTCCCAACAAATGATTTCTACATTTATGCCAAATGCCGGAACTTGTAAGCGTTGATACTTGACATTGATATCCGGACGAACCTTCGTGTAGAAATATCCATGTATTTGCTTCTCATCCCCAAGCGCATTTGATTTCTTGATGATACGACCATCACTCACCGGATCATAGCGCCCAATGATAGACAAGGTACCAGTTTCTCCCTTCTTCCATTCACCGTTCACTAGTTCTCCATTAGATTCGATAGTAACCATCGCTGTATGTGGATACCTCTTTACCATCTATTACACGCTCTTCCTTTGATAATGATTCGCTTGCCAAGTCTGCCAGCCTTCTCAGGCTCCCCATTCTCTATATACAACCGTTTTGCAGTCTGAATATAAAAAGAACGAGGATGAGTGATAGAAAGCTTGTTTTCACTGAAATCCGGTGAGTTTACCATCATGGCATACATATCAGCTACACAAAGACCGACCTGCTTCATGCTTTCAGTAGTACATTCCGCTTCGGGGTTGATACCCCGCTTAATGAAGACTACCTTATCCAAGAAGCCTTCCATATCCTCAATGGAGGGATATTCCAGTATTGTTTCTCTGATTGTTGCCATTATAGTTTACTCTTCATCTGTTTTTTCAGTATCTTCATCGGCCGCCCATTCCTTGGCATCAGTTTTCATGATATACATTGCATCAGGATCGTTAACTACCGGGATGGCATTAGCTTCTGCTTTAGTCCACTCTTTGAATGGTTCAAGTTCAGACCACTTGCTGATAAAAACAAAGTCTTTTTTCAGTGTTGTTGCTTTCTTCTTGTACTCGACAGAATGTTCCGCTGCAATAGGACCATGCTGGATATCTCCACACTGTAAATCTTCCAAGAAACAGATATTGTTTGCTTCCCACGGATTTACAGTAGTACGTTGATGGGCAGCATTCTCAATACGAACAGATGGGCTTACAAGAACTATCTGAACACCTTCTGTATTCTCCTGTGCAGCAAGATACTCGTTAATAACCTTCTTGGAGATAGTCAGCTTTTCTTTCTGATTGATCCAGCCTTTCACTTTTTCGATAACAGCCTTCTGCTTTTTCAATAAAGCAAATCTATCTTTACGCATGATAACGTACTTGATAGTAACTCCTTCAGCAGAAGCGGCAACTACAGTATCTTCAATATCCTGCAAGCCATCGGCTGTTGCTGATTTAGCCCAATCCTCGGCAGCTACCTTCTTGTTTTCATTAGGCATACCACAGCCTACAAATTCTTCAGTAACAATACCGTTGTTATTGCTTGAATTCAGAATGAACCCACCTTTAGACATCAGCTGCATACACCACCATTCGAAGCGACCGCGAACAGCATTATATACGAAATCCTGATCTTTAAAAGCAAGGTCAAGAAGAGCCTTTAGATCTGAATCACCCTCACAATCGCGACTAAGTTGACGGTATTCATTCCAGTCACTTTCATTCATGCCACGCTTAACAGCAGTCTTGGGAATGTCACCTGACATTTTACCAACAACTTCACGCTTCTTTTGCGGTGCAGAAGAATCGAAGCTGATAACGTCTGCAATAACAGGAGCACCTTTCTCTCCGGTCAAAGTTTCCCATTTCAAAGATTCTTTCTGCTTGATACCGAAAAAATTAAGGAAGAATACGGGCTTAACTTTACGTGAGTTAAGTCGGGCACCCATATTCTTACGGTTCACTTGTTTAATTAAACTTCTTTCCATATATAATTATAATTTAATGGATTACACAAAACGGATAAAAGAAAGTAACGCCTTGATAGCGTCATCAATAGGGTAGGGCATTACTGCCTCATTAACAGTACCACGCACCAAGAGACCGGATTGTTGATTAGCAACTGTTGCGTCAACCTTGTTCATGGTGATAACTTCCGGCGTATACTTAAACTTGGCAGCTTTGGCAGCAGCTTTAGCAGTTACAAGAACCAACACATCATTCGCCTTTGCAGCTCCAATAGCTCCATCAAGAGTTATTGTATCATAGGCCGGATTAGTCTTGTCAATTGCGGAAATAACATCTGATGCTCCGGTTAAAGCACCACCGATTGTAACAGCCTCTCCAACTTTAAACACATGGTTCTTCGC
>ENA-OZHC01000857-OZHC01000857.1-human-gut-metagenome-genome-assembly--contig:-NODE-857-length-12120-cov-6.169416_pt1 | contig 12120 bp, 5 predicted proteins | sample MGYA00244043_ERZ653680 | MGnify/ENA primary metagenome ERZ653680 (study PRJEB26926, sample SAMN06165323) | human gut metagenome | biome: ENVO:00009003; feature: ENVO:2100002; material: ENVO:00002003...
TTCGTCGGCAGCGTCAGATGTGTATAAGAGACAGGTGCTCCTTTGAATTCTTCAAATATCCGGCTTCCTTCAATGAATACTTTAGGAGACAGTCCTTTCATAACCCGCAAGAGGCCGACATCAAGCGGGAATACTTTAAAAGATTGCAAGTCTTCGTATGCTTTCAATGGCACATCCGGTTTACGTACACGGTAAGTCCGGCGAATAAGTCCGGTGTCATGAAGCCACATTAATGTGTCCTCATATTCGCGTGCGCGTGCTCCTTCGCGTACCATGCCATAAACGAATTTCTTATTTTCTTTTGCTAATTGAGAGGGGATACTCTGCCACACATATCTGATTTTAGCTATCAGATTAGAAGGAGCATGTTTCGAAAAATCACTTTCATAAGCGCTCAACAGTTGTTCCTGTATCTTTTCCACTTCGAAGAAGTCTTGTGTATCCAGCCAGCTTTGCACGGCAGCGGGCATTCCACCGATGATGAAATACCGTTTTAAGTGTTCTTGCAGCTTTTCGGTGAAAGCATTGGTATCTAAATTGCCGTTCATCACATAGTCAAGTAGCAGCTCTTCTCCGTTGGCAAGTAGAAATTCTCGAAAAGAGAGAGGTTGCAGAGTTAAGAATTCTACTTTACCTACAGGAAAAGAAGTTCCCTGATGTAGTGCTACTCCCAGCAGGGAACCTGCACAGCAAATGGCGTATTCGGGAGCCTCTTCAGTGAAGTACTTTAAAGAAGTCAATGCGCGCGGAACTTCCTGCACCTCATCGAAAATGATAAGTGTCTTCCCGGGCTGAATACGTTTGCCATGGAATACGGAAAGTTGTTCAATGATGCGCTCCGGACTGATGCTTCCCTCAAATATATTATTAATGGAATTGTTCTGTTCAAAGTTGATATAGCAGATGTCTTCGAAGCATTCCGTACCGAATGTTTTCAGTAACCAGGTTTTGCCAACCTGTCGTGCTCCTTGAAGTATCAAGGGCTTGCGTCCTTGCTTGTTTTTCCATTGGATAAGTTCTTCTATCAGTAATCGTTTCATTCTTTTCTGCTTTTATGCGCAAATGTACTTATAATAAGAAACTTATGCAAGGGAAATCACGTTTTCCTATGGACAAAAGTCCCGCTTCGTCACATTTCCCTATGGACAAAGCAGGGCTTCTATCACATTTTCCGATGGACTCTTCTGCTTTTTGGGCGATATGTCGGCTATTGGAAACCATTTATCCCGGGGTGATAACAAATCATACCGTTCCATATAACATCCTGAATCGACTGTATGCCCGTTTTGCCCTATCTTTGCCAACACGGGATTTCATCCCTAACCTGACATTTAAGAACGAAAAACATTACGGTCATGAATAAAATTAAAACTTATCTTGTCTTTCTTTTCACGATTGCACTTTCCGCTTTTGCGGTGGCTTGCTCCAGCAATGACGATGAAGCCGTTACACCGGAAATCGTAATCCCTGAAGATATTCTGACGAACGGGCTGAACTTCTCCGAAGCCGGAGGAACGAATACACTTTCTATCAAGTCGAATGTGTTGCTGGAAGTTACCAGCAGTCAGACTTGGTGTACGGTGACCCCGGTTTCTTCCACTTCGAACACAGTCCTTAAATATACGATAGATGTAGAGCCCAATACCGGTACAGATGAACGCACGGCTACTATTAGCGTGAGAGGTGGTAACTTGGCGGAACAAAAGTTCGACATCGTGCAGTTGGCCGGTGAGGTTGATGAACCTGATGAACCCGATGAGCCCGCTGAACCCGGTTCGAACGAAATTACAGGAGAGACCCCCTGGGCTGTAGCCAAAAGCCTGGGATTGGGCTGGAATCTGGGAAATCAACTGGATGCGCACAGCAATGGCGTAGCTAATGAAACAATCTGGGGTAACCGGAAGGCAACGCAAGCCTTGTTTGACAAACTGGCTGCCGCAGGAATCACTACCGTGCGTATCCCGGTCACATGGATGGGACATATCGGAGCCGCTCCCGGCTATGAGATCGAGAAAGCATGGTTGGATCGTGTTGCCGAGGTAGTGGGCTATGCGGAGAACGCAGGCTTGAATGCCATGGTCAATATTCATCACGATGGGGCGGACAGCAGTTATTGGCTGAATATAAAAGAGGCTGCCAAGAGTGAAAGCAAGAATACTGCCGTCAAGGCCGAGTTGGAAGCTATATGGACGCAAATTGCAGAACGCTTTAAAGATAAAGGGAACTTCCTGGCATTTGAGTCGATGAACGAAATACATGACGGCGGCTGGGGCTGGGGCGAGAACCGCACGGACGGCGGAAAACAATATGCGGTGCTGAACGAGTGGAACCAGGTGTTTGTAAATGCGGTGCGAGCCGTTGGTGGTGAGAATGCTGATCGTTTTCTCGGTGTGCCGGGATACTGCACCAATCCGGAGCTTACGATAAGCGCTTTCAAACTGCCCACGGATAAGGTGCAGAATCGTCTGATGGTAGCTGTGCATTTCTACGACCCTTACGAGTATACATTGAATGCTGCCTATTCTGAATGGGGACATACCGGAGCTGCGGGCAAGAAGGTCAGCGGAGGAGATGAAGACAATGTGAAGAATATATTCGGCAAACTGAAGGCGGCTTACGTGGATAAAGGCATCCCGGTATATATCGGAGAGATGGGCTGTGTGCATCGTGCGAATGTCCGTGAGGAATCCTTCCGCAAGTATTATCTGGAGTATGTGTGCAAAGCGGCGAAAGAGTATGGCATGGCACCGGTCTACTGGGACAACGGTGGCACCGGAGCCGGAAAGGAAGAGTCCGGTCTGTTCAATCATGCTACGGGTGACTATCTGAATAATGCGGAGGAAATAGTAGGAGCCATGAAGAAGGCTGTTTTCACGGAAGATGCTTCCTATACATTACAGTCTGTTTATAACAATGCTCCGCAATAAGTTAAGACTAATGATAAAAAAGAATAAGATGAAAAATACTATTAAACAACTGGGGATTTGCCTGGTGCTGTCGGCATTGTCCCTTTTGCCCGTCTTGTCAGCTTGTTCTGACAGTAACGACGAACCGGCTGCGCCGGAAATCGTAATTTCCGAAAACATTCTGACGAATGGAATGAATTTTTCCAAAACAGGAGGAACGAGCACACTTTCTATCAAGTCGAATGTGTCGTTGGAAGTCATTAGCAATCAGGATTGGTGTACGGTAACTCCCGCTGCCTCCGCTTCGGCTACAGTTCTTAGGTATACGGTGACGGTGGAAGAAAATCCTGATGCGGTGGAACGTACTGCTACTGTTACCGTGAATGGTGGTGGTTTGACGGAAACGTTCAACGTTGTGCAGGTGGCAGCCAACGGACTGATTGTAGAATCCTGTTCTCCTGAAGCGGTTGCTGCCGAAGGTGGAATCTTTACGGTGAATCTGAAAGCGAATGGCAATGTTACGGTCACTATTCATGATAGCTGGATACGGGAGACCACTACCCGTGCAATGTCTGCGGTGACTAAAACCTTTAGCATTGCCGCCCATTATGGTGAGGCTCGCGAAGGAACCATCACCTTTACTTTAGGAGATTTTACAGAGACTGTTACTGTGAAGCAGCTTGCCGGCGAGTTGCCTGATGTCGGTATGGAGAGTGATGCCATGACTTTGGCTGCGAAGATAAAACTCGGCTGGAATCTGGGTAATTCTTTGGAAGCATGCAATGTGACTTACGCAGACGGTTTTGTGTGGGGAACGAACTCGCTGAGTGACATGGACCCGGGAGAAACCAAATGGGGAAATCCGGCAACGACCCAGAAAATGATCAGTGCCGTAAAAGCTGCCGGTTTCAATGCTGTGCGTATTCCTTGTGCCTGGTATGGGTATATGGAGAATGAGACGGACTATACGATAAAAGCTTCCTGGCTGAACCGTGTGCAGGAAGTGGTGGGTTATTGTTATGCCGAGAATATGTATGTCATCCTGAATATCCACTATGACGGAGGCTGGTTGGAAAAGAACTGTAAGGCAGCCGTGCAGGATAAAGTCAACGTTGTGCAAAAGGCTTTGTGGACACAGATTGCCGAAAGATTCAAGGATTATGATGAGCATCTGTTGTTTGCCGGATGTAACGAGCCCAATGCTGCCAATGCCACTGAAATGGAAGTATTGAAGTCATACGAACAGACCTTCATAGATGCCGTACGTGCTACGGGTGGAAACAATGCAGTCCGCAACCTGATTGTGCAGGGCCCCAATACGGATATCACGAATACTTCGGATTATGGCCAGCTGCCAGTGGACAATGTATCCAACCGTTTGATGGTCGAGATACACTACTACACCCCGTGGAACTTCTGCGGAATGACGGCGGATGAGAGTTGGGGAAAGATGGCCTACTTCTGGGGAACCGAATATCATGTGGACGGATCTGACAGAAACTACCAGCCCGGTGGTTACGCAAGTGCAGAAGCGGAAATGGAAGCTCTTTTCAAAAAGATGCAGACGAAATATGTAAGCCAGGGTATTCCGGTGATTTTGGGTGAGTTCGGTGCCAACAGACGTTCTTCCCTGACCGGAGATGAGCTGACCAAGCATTTGGCTTCGCGCGCTTACTATCTGAAAACGGTGGTTGCCAATGCCGGAAAGTATGGTCTTGTGCCTTTCTACTGGGATAATGGATATAATGGAGACAATACGATGGCTCTCTTTAACCGTAATACCTGTAAGGTTTACGACCAGCAAGCGTTGGATGCCTTGAAAGAAGGGATTGCAAACTAATTGGGGAAAGATAGGTTTTTCATAAATATAGGTTCTCTTAGTTAAGAGATAGGTTTTTAATACAGGTTTTTTTTTGATTGGTGCTGGGGAGCGGCTTCTGTGAGGGAAGTGGCTTCCCTATTTTCTGTTGTTGAAACAAATGATGGGGTATCAAATGATAAAAAAACACATTGAAAACTTTGTTTTTGCGATTCCTTTTTGTTTCATTTGCAGTATGTTAACGATATTCCTATATCTACTACTATGAAGAGATTGATTTTACTTATCGTTTCAGTCGTTGTGGCATGTTTCTCTGCCTTTTCACACGACTTTATGTTCAAACATCTGGAGGTTAAGGACGGAATGCCCAGCAACCAAATCAATGCCATTTATAAAGATTCAAGAGGCTTTATGTGGTTCGGTACCGCTGCCGGACTGGCTCGTTATGACGGATATCGTTTCAAGATATTCCGGAGCACGGACAATGCTTCTACGTCTTTGCCCGACAACTATATTGAGAAGATAGTGGAAGACGGTGAGGGGCGTTTATGGATACGGACGGGAGAAAACGGATATGTCATTTATAACTGGGATACGGAGAGCTTTGTCTGTGATGTTCGTTCCCGGATGTGGGATATAGGAATAGACGGGACTCCCCGCTATGTATTTGTCGACAAGCAAAAGAATATCTGGTTTGCCGTAGACGGGAAAGGGTGCTATTGCTATCGGCCCGGTGAAAAGAATGCTGTATCCCTGCCTTTCGGTGAGAAAGGGATACCCGAAGGTGTCATTATAGACATGGCCGAATGTAAGGATGGCATTCTGCTGGTATATGATAACGGACGTGTAATCTGTATCGACCGTGAGACGGTACGTGTAAAATGGACTTTGACAGATATTGCAGAGCACATGGGAACGCGTACTGAAATATTCTTCCTGTACGTGGATAAGGATGAAGATTTATGGATATATGGTGCCCCGGGTGTATGGGCTTATGATTTGTCTGACAGGAAGTGGCATTCACAATGGAATTTCAGCGACTGGGGGCAGGCACATATCGTAGCAATAGCTCAGGATAAGCAGGGGCGTATTTGGTTTGGAAAGGACCAGGATGGCATCGATATCTGGAATAAGGCGACTGGTGAAACTGTCTCGCTTACGTATGATGTGGATGACGAACGCGGTTTGCCCAATAATACCATCAATGTGCTTTATGAAGATGAAGGCGGTGTGATGTGGATAGGTACTTATAAGAAAAGTGTGGCTTATTATGATGAGGGCATTTTTAAGTTCGGCATCAACCACTTGGGAGATATTAACTGTCTGGAAGAAAGTAATGACGGTTCGTTGTGGCTGGGTACCAATGACGCCGGGCTGATACGCTGGAATCCGAGGACGGATGAAAAGAAACTGTATGCATACTCACCGGGAGGAAACTCTATTGCTTCGAATGTCATTGTAAGTTTGTTGCAAGCTAAGGACGGAAAACTCTGGATAGGGACATTTTGGGAAGGATTGGATTGTTTCGACGGCAATCGCTTCGTGCATTACCGGAACAGACCGGGAGATGATAATTCGCTGGCTAATAACAATGTCTGGTCATTGGCAGAAGATAAGAACGGAAATATCTGGATTGGAACCTTGGGAGGCGGTTTGCAATGTCTGAATCCGGGGACAGGTGAGTTCACCACCTATAAGATAAGCAACTCCGGAATTATTTCCAATCATATAGCCTCTTTATGTATGAGTCGTGATAATCGTTTGATAATCGGTACTTCTTCTACGGGGGTATCCATTATGGATCTGACTACCCGGAAAATAACGAATCTGGTAGGCAACCAGTCGGGAAGTATCCGCTTTTCCAATCAGAGCATTAACCAGGTCTATGAGGATAGCCGGGGATTGATATGGGTGGGAACACGTGAAGGACTGAATCTCTATAACCCGAAGAACGACCATTTACAGGTAGTTCCTCTTTCGCAGAACGATTCTAGGGTATTTATTACCGGTATCGTAGAAGATGATAATAAAAATATGTGGGTGACTACGGCCAATGGTGTAGTGAATGTAATTCCTTCTATCGATACAAAAAACGGAGATTATACTTTCAACTATTACAGGTATGATGATAAGGACGGTTTGCAGGGCTGTGAGTTCAATCAACGTTCCATTAAACGTCTTTCCTCGGGTGAGATTGCAATGGGAGGTATGTATGGATTGAATACTTTCAGACCGGAGAATATCAAATATAACCGGACGTTGCCCAAGGTGATGTTTACCGGCTTCCAGCTTTTCAATGAAGAAGTGGAGGTTGGAAAGGAGTATGGTGGACGTGTTTTGCTGCGTGAGTCACTGAATAAAGCCAGAGAGGTGAAACTTGATTATAAACAGAATGTCTTTACTGTATTGTTTGCATCGGATAATTACGTTTTGCCTGAGAAAACCCAGTATCTGTATAAACTGGAGGGCTTTAATGAGGATTGGATGGCAGGTGCGGCTGATATGCACCGCGTTACTTATACGAATCTGGCACCCGGTACTTATACGCTGAAAGTAAAGGCCATCAATAGTGATGGATTTGCCGGAACAGAAGAGTCAAGCCTTAAAATTGTAATCCTACCGCCTTTTTGGATGACCCCCTGGGCGTATGTTCTGTATGCTATGTTATTGATAGGCACATTGCTTCTCGCCCGCAATGCTGTGCTGCGCCGTGAACGCAATAAGTTCAGGATACAACAGATGGAACGTGAAGCGGAGCGGAATGAAGAAGTCAATCAGATGAAATTCCGTTTCTTTACCAATGTGAGCCATGAACTGCGTACACCGCTGACGTTGATCATTTCTCCGTTGGAAGGAATGATGAAAGAAACCCATGACGAACGGAAGCTGGATCAACTGAAGTTGATGCATCGTAATGCATTGCGGTTGCTGAATCTTGTGAACCAATTACTTGATTTCCGTAAAAATGAGGTGGCAGGGTTGCATTTGAATCTTTCGGAGGGGGAGGTTGTGTCGTATGTTCACTCTATATGCAACTCATTCCTGATGCTTTCGGAAAAGAAGAACGTGCATCTCACTTTTTTCTCGGCAATCGAATCGCTGAATATGTCGTTCGATGAGGATAAGATAGGTAAGGTAGTGATGAATCTGCTCTCTAATGCGTTTAAGTTTACTCCGGATGGAGGGCGGGTGGATGTTTCTCTTGAACTGATAAAAGGAACTACGGAAACATTGGAAATCAAAGTATCCGATACGGGGGTAGGTATCAGTGACCTTGATAAAGAACGCATATTCGAACGTTTCTATCAATCGGAGCGTAAAGGTGATAGTAACCCCAGTACGGGGAGTGGTATCGGTTTGAGCCTGGTACGTGATTACGTTACGCTGCATGGCGGTGTGGTGCGCGTGTTCGACAATGTGGGTACGGGCAGTGTATTTGTGGTAGATATTCCGGTGAAACATTCGGTGGTGAACGTAGCGACTCCACTCTCGGAAGAAGCTGCAGAAGAGGATGCGGTGGCACTTGCTTCGGTGGAAGATTTGAATGAAGAAGAACGGAAGAAGCCACTTGCACTGATTGTGGATGATAATGAAGATTTTGTTTCTTTCATGCGCTATACATTAAGTCTGTATTTCCGCATAGAATCTGCCGGAAACGGAAAGATAGCCTGGCAGATGATACCGGAACTGATGCCGGATATCATCGTTTGTGATGTGATGATGCCTGAAATGGACGGGAACGAACTGTGCCGTTGGGTGAAGGCTGACAAGCGTACAAGTAATATTCCGTTTGTGTTGCTTACGGCCAAGCAATCCGTAGAGAATAAGGTGGAAGGCCTGACGATTGGTGCGGATGACTATGTGACGAAACCTTTCAATATGGAGGTACTGATTTTGCGCATGCGCAAACTGATAGATTTGAGTAGCAAAAATAAACTTCGCACCCGTATTGATCCCGAACCGAGTGAAATCGTTATCACTTCAATGGATGAGAAGCTGATTGAGAATGCGATAAAGTATGTGGAGACGCATATTGCCCGTCCCGATTTATCTGTGGAAGAATTGAGTCATGAACTGGGCATGAGCCGGGTGCATCTCTATAAAAAGCTGTTGCAGATTACCGGTAAAACTCCGATAGAATTTATTCGTATTATCCGACTGAAACGTGCGGCACAACTTCTGCGCGAGAGCCAGCAGAATGTGTCGGAGGTTGCCTATCAGGTGGGCTTCAATAACCCTAAATATTTCAGTAAGTATTTCAAGGATGAATTCGGCGTTTTACCCTCTGTATATCAGGAAAAGGAGGGTAAATAACAAAAAGTACCCATTGTTGAAACATCTGATATTTCTATAAATCAAATAAGCCCTTTCCTTTCAACATCGGGAGGGCTTGTTTACTGTATGATTTCCTACTTTTACACTCGGAGAAAATAACTTTAAAAACAAAGATATGAAATTGAAAAACACTTCAGTTTGTTTGCTCGCAGGATGGATGCTGATGGCATGCTCCGGAGGCGGATATGAGAAGACGAGTAACGGCATTATTGTAAATGTCGAACAACAGCAACCGACGGATGTGCGAAAGGTGAAGGTTGAAGTAATGGGAGAGAAGTTGATTCATGTGTCGGCCACTCCCGAAAAAAACTTTTCAAAGGCGGAAAGCCTGATTATAGTTCCCCAAAAAGATAAGACGGACTTCAGCGTGGAAGAAAGTGAAGATGCCGTTTCGGTAAAAACCTCAGAGGTGTGCGCCATTGTATCCAAAGCTACGGGTGAAGTACGTTTTACCGATGCTTCCGGTAACCTGATTTTGGCGGAAGATGAGAAAGGCAGGAGTTTCCAGCCTATCGAAGTGCAGGGAACAAAGGCGTATACGGTACGTCAGGTATTCCAGTCACCCGATGATGAGGCGTTCTACGGACTGGGACAACACCAGGCTGATGAATTCAACTATAAAGGTAAGAACGAGGAACTTTTCCAGTATAATACAAAGGTTTCCGTACCTTTTATCGTTTCCAATAAGAATTACGGTATTCTGTGGGATAGTTATTCGCTTTGTCGTTTCGGCGATCCGCGTGATTATGCACAGTTAAGCACTGTTTTCAAACTCTATGATAAGGAGGGTAAGGAAGGCGCTTTGACAGGAACATACGTACCCTCTCAGAAATCAACAGCGGAAACACTGGTACGCCGGGAAGATTCTGTTTATTTTGAGCATCTGAAATCGGAAGATTTGTCGAAAGTCGTGAACTTACCAGAAGGATTTCCTTTCATGGGTTCACAGGTGACGTATGAAGGCGAAATTGAGCCGATGGAGAGCGGTCGGTTCCGTTTTATCCTTTATTATGCAGGATATACGAAGGTATATATTGACGGTGAACTGGTGGTTCCCGAACGTTGGCGTACGGCTTGGAACCCGAACAGTTATAAGTTTGCCGTAGATTTGAAAGCCGGTAAACGTGTTCCATTGAAAATTGAATGGATTCCTGATGGATATGTATCCTATTGCGGTTTGCGTGCATTGTCTCCTGTATCTGCTGAAGAACAGAACAAACAGTCGTGGTGGGGAGAAATGCAGAATGAAATTGATTATTATTTTGTTTATGGCGAGGATATGGACGAGGTAATCAGTGGATACCGTGCTCTGACCGGAAAATCACAAATCATGCCGAAGTGGGCGATGGGATACTGGCAGAGCCGCGAACGTTATAAGACGCAGGAAGAAATACTGGATGCTTTGAAGGAATTCCGTAAACGTCAGATTCCCATTGATAATATTGTGCTCGACTGGAGCTACTGGCCGGAAAATGCCTGGGGCAGTCATGAGTTCGACAAAGCTCGTTTCCCTGATCCGAAAGGAATGGTAGATTCTATTCATGCCCTGAATGCCAAGATGATGATTTCCGTTTGGCCGAAATTCTATATGACTACGGAACATTATAAAGAGTTTGATGAAAAAGGCTGGATGTATCAGCAGGCCGTTAAAGACAGCATCCGTGACTGGATTGGCCCCGGCTACGTCGGTTCTTTCTATGATGCTTATGCTGAGGGTGCACGGAAGCTGTTCTGGAAACAGATGGAAGATCATCTTTATCCCCTCGGAATTGATGCCTGGTGGATGGATGCCAGTGAACCGAATGTACGCGACTGTACGGATTTGGCTTACCGGAAAGCTTTGTGTGGTCCGACTGCTCTCGGTCCGTCCGATCAATATTTCAATGCGTATGCGTTGATGAATGCTGAGGCTATTTATGACGGGCAACGTGCCGTGGACAATGACAAGCGTGTATTCTTGCTGACTCGTTCGGGATTTGCCGGATTGCAACGTTATTCTACCGCAACATGGAGTGGCGATATCGCTACCCGTTGGGAAGATATGAAGGCACAGATTTCTGCCGGGCTGAATTTTGCAGTCAGCGGTATTCCTTACTGGACAATGGACATTGGCGGATTTTGCGTAGAAAAACGCTATGAAGACGGACAAAAGGAATTCAACAGGACCGGAAAAGAGAATGCGGACTATAAGGAATGGCGTGAGTTGAATACACGTTGGTATCAGTTTGGCGCATTCTGCCCGTTGTTCCGTGCACATGGACAGTATCCGTTCCGTGAGGTGTGGAATATAGCTCCCGAAGGACATCCGGCTTATAGTTCTATAGTGTATTATACGAAGTTGCGCTATACGATGATGCCTTATATTTATTCATTGGCCGGGATGACTTATTTTGATGATTATACGATTATGCGTCCGCTGGTAATGGACTTTACGGCAGATACAAAGGTGAATAATATCAGTGACCAGTTTATGTTCGGTCCGGCGTTGATGGCGGCTCCGGTGTATGAGTATGGTGCACGCAATCGGGAGGTCTATTTCCCGGCAACTTGCGGTTGGTATGATTTCTATACCGGTAAGTACATGGCTGGTGGGCAACAGTTGAAGGTGGACGCTCCCTATGAACGCATGCCGCTCTATGTACGCGAAGGGGCTATTGTGCCTTACGGACCGGAAATGCAGTATAGTGATGAGAAGCCTGCGGAAGAAATTACACTGTATGTATATGCGGGTAAAGATGGTGAGTTCACTTTGTACGAGGATGAAGGTGTGAATTACAACTACGAAAAAGGACAGTATGCCACTATCCCGTTTACTTACAATGATGCGGAAGGCACTCTGACTATTGGTGACCGTGCAGGAGAATTTCCCGGTATGCTGAAAGAACGTATATTCAACGTTGTAAAGGTAAGTAAGGATAAGCCGCAACCTTTTGACGCGAAGGCTAAGGGTACGGTGGTGAAGTATGATGGGAAGGAACAGAAGGTGAAGCTGTATTAAGTTACGAGCTACGAGCTACCAGTAACGAGTCTGTCTCTTATACACATCTGACGCTGCCGACG
>ENA-OZHC01000866-OZHC01000866.1-human-gut-metagenome-genome-assembly--contig:-NODE-866-length-12042-cov-5.796863_pt1 | contig 12042 bp, 10 predicted proteins | sample MGYA00244043_ERZ653680 | MGnify/ENA primary metagenome ERZ653680 (study PRJEB26926, sample SAMN06165323) | human gut metagenome | biome: ENVO:00009003; feature: ENVO:2100002; material: ENVO:00002003...
TACCTATCTGATAGAAATGCTGAACAAGTATGGCGTTGCTCCCCAACAGATAGGAGGACGGAAAGTATTTGCCACAGCTTTCGATGCTCCAACGGAACGGATGACGGATATTACCCCGTTGCTCTACCAGAGTGGCTATGTCACCATAAAGGACTACTCTTCGTTGACAATGCTTTATACACTCGACATTCCCAATAAGGAAGTGCGCATCGGACTGATGCAGAGCCTGCTTGCCAATTATCTGCACCGATATACCAACGACGGTCTCACCACCGTGGCTTTGCTGTACGAAGCTATTGTCGAAGAAAGGTTGGACGATGCCCTGCGCCTGTTGCAGACTTTCCTTTCCACCGTTCCCAAGTGCGACAATACCGATTATGAGGGTCATTATCAATCCTTGCTCTATGTCATATTCAGCCTTCTGGGTATGTACGTCGATGTGGAGGTACGCACGCCTCGTGGTCGTGTAGACATGGTGATGCGCACGCACGCCATTCTTTATGTAGTGGAGCTGAAACTGAACAAGAGCGCCGACGACGCCATGCAGCAAATCGATCTGAAGAATTATCCTGAACGCTTCGCCCTGTGCGGACTGCCGATAGTAAAAGTAGGAATTAACTTCGACAGTGAACGGAAGACATTGGGGGAGTGGAAGATAGAAGGGCTATAGAAAAAAAATAACGCCGTTATGGCGGATATGTTATTCGCCAGTCATGAGCATCAGGATTTTCAATCCGAAGGTTTCTATACCCCATTATATCTTTAAAATTAAACCTTTCATCTTTTAAAAACAGTGTTTATACAAAAGACAAACGTAGAGGGTTTGGCCATCATTGAGCCACGCCTTCTCAAAGACGCACGCGGTTACTTCTTCGAGTCTTTCTCCCAACGGGAATTCGAAGAGAAAGTGCGCAAGGTGAATTTCGTGCAGGACAATGAGAGTATGTCATCATACGGAGTACTTCGAGGGCTTCATTTTCAGAAGCCGCCTTTTGCGCAAAGTAAACTGGTGCGTTGCGTAAAAGGCAGCGTACTTGATGTGGCGGTTGACATTCGCAAAGGATCGCCCACATACGGTGAGCATGTGGCTGTAGAATTGTCAGAGGATAATCATTTGCAATTCTTCATTCCCAAAGGTTTTGCCCACGGTTTTGCCGTACTGAGCGAGGTGGCTGTATTTCAATACAAATGTGACAACTATTATGCTCCACAAGCTGACGGTGGAATCAGTATCTTGGATGAAGGTATAGGGATAGACTGGAAAATACCGGTTGATAAAGCGATACTTAGCGAAAAAGATATGAAGCATCCGTTACTGAGGGATTTTGAGAGCCCGTTTGAGTATGGGATGGGGCTTTATGAATGATAAATGTGGTCACAACAGATTTCTACGAATAAATTAGAATACAATGGGGCCAAACAGGAACTGTGCATTAGACATTGCAAAGGCTATTTGTATTATTTTGATGGTAATAGGACATAGTGGATGCCCCGACTATTTGCATCGCTTTATCTATATGTTCCATATGCCTTGCTTTTTCTTTATAAGTGGTTATCTATTGAACGATAAATATCTGACTAATTTAAAAACAGGATTATGGAAGAAGATAAAAGGTTCTTATTATCCCTTTATCAAATGGTCAATGATATTTCTATTATTACATAATGTATTTGCATACTTACATATTTACGATGCAAGTTATTCTTTGAAAGAAATCGCCATTAAGTTTGTACGCATACTCACAATGACAGGCAGTGAACAGTTATTGGGTGGATTCTGGTTTTTGATTTCACTTTGTTGGGCTTCTATCGCTACGATAATATTCTTTCACTTTATGCAAAAGATAAATAATTTATCATATATCAACATTTTTTTGGGGGTAATTCTACTCCTCACAATGGCTACTTTATGGAATCATCTACCCATTAAGCTACCAGCTCAATTCGGAGAACAGACGCTTTTGGCAACGGCATTCTATATGAGTGGATATATCTACCGCAAAATAGATTTAAAATGTAATTATCCGCATATAATCGAATTAGCATTGTTTATTATCCCTATTATAGCCGCACAGTTCACTAATTTAAGTATGGACTGCAAAAATAATGTTGTTCTACTCTATTATGTCATAGCAATATGCGGAACGATAGCCACTATACAACTGTCGCGATGGCTATCGTATGCAAGAATTGCATCACTATTGGCCTATATTGGAGACAAGACACTTTATATTCTCACATTTCACTTTTTGTTGTTCAAGCTGGTAAGTTACGTATATATTGAGTATAGCCATCTGCCACTTGACAACTTGGCTCAATTCCCTGTATTGGAAGTTATGAGCAGCTGGATGTGGATAGTGTATACACTTGTAGGGATATCACTATCTCTGATGATTTGGAAATTGGTAGATAAAGTAGTTAAGTGTTTGATGAATCTTACACACACTAATCACTTCCGGAAAGTATAAAAGCATTGTCTCCTATCATTCTTGGGCAACTTAATACCTCTAAACAGAATACTAACATAAACCTCTTACCATATGCAAGAATCTCGTGTTAAGAAAAGTCTACTGAATGCACGAATCAACCTAATTTGTTATTTCGTATCGTTAGTAGTAGCCTTCTTTACTCGCAAAATATTCCTTGATCGGTTAGGAACAGAATTTATCGGTTTTACTGGCACCTTGCAAAGTCTGTTAGGCTTCCTAAATATGGCAGAATTAGGCGTTAGCAGTGCTATCGGTTACGTTCTCTATAAACCCATTTTTGATGATGACCATTCTAAAATAAACGAAATAATTTCCGTATTTGGCTATCTGTACCGTTGCATAGGTTTATTCATCATTGGGGCGGGATTTATCTTGTCGCTATTCCTACCCCTGATTTTCCCTAATACAGATTTCTCGTGGGGAGTAATTTATCTGGGGTATTATTCTTATTTGACTTCTTCATTATTGACTTATTTCGCAAACTATAAAATGACATTACTTTCTGCCGACCAGCGCAATTACGAAGTAATGGGGTACTACCAAACGGTTGTTTCAATGAAGATGCTCATGCAAATGACATTAGCTTATTTCGTATGCAGCTTTTCTTTATTCCTTGTCACTGAATTGGTATTCGGAATTCTTTATTCAATAGTTTTGAATATGCGTATTCGTAAGGTTTACCCTTGGCTACAAGCTGATGTAAAGATTGGTAAGCGGTTATTTAAGAAATACCCTGAAATAGGTAAATATATCAAGCAATTATTTGTGCACAAGATAGGTTCATTCGTACAATCACAAGTAACCCCATTTCTTATTTACTCCTATGTGACATTGCCTATGGTAGCTGTTTATGGTAATTATACACTGATAATCCAGAAACTCCAAGGACTATTAGGTAGCGTACTTGATAGTACGAATGCCGGCGTGGGGAATCTTATCTCTCAAGGAAATCAAAATATCATATACCGAACCTATAAAGAGTTACTCTCATTCAGAGCTTTTTGTGCAGGATATTTTAGTATCATAACCTATACATTTATCAATCCGCTCATCTCTATATGGCTTGGTAAACAGTATATGCTCGATGATTACATTGTATTTTTGATTATAGCGCAATTATATCTAAGTATTCAACGTGGAGTAAATGACCAGTTCTTATTTGGATACGGATTGTTTTATGATACTTGGGCACCGATTGTCGAATCAATAATCTTCGTACTAGTCGCAATACTTGGAGGAACTCTGTGGGGACTTTGTGGCGTATTGATAGGCCCCATCATTTCCATAATAAGTATAGTCTATATTTGGAAACCGATTTTCTTGTTTAGACGAGGGTTCAAGAAGGGAGTCTGGAGATATTGGGGATTGCTAATTGTGAATATCATAATAACATATACTATATGGATAACGACTAAGCACATATTCTCTCTATTTGACTCGTCACGCTATTTAAATAATAGCTGGTCTGATTTCTTATTGGGAGCTTTTCTATTTTCAACTATTTGTTTCCTACTTTATTTCATCTTACAAATAATATGTTTTTCCGAATTTCGGATGCTTATCCTGAGATTGGCCAAAAGGAAATGACCATTTCTATGAGTTTTATACAAAGTCTAAAACAAGATGTCTACACCTAAAGTTTCAGTTATCATTCCAGTCTATAATGTAGAACCTCACATTGAACGATGTGCCCGAAGTTTGTTTGAGCAGACTTTGGAAGAAATAGAGTATATCTTCGTTAACGACTGCACGCCTGATGCTTCTATGCGGATACTACAAAATGTATTGGAAAATTATGCGCAGAGGAAGAACCAAATAATAATCATCAACCAGCCGTACAATATGGGAGCTGCCAAAGCTCGTGAAATAGGCATAAAGGCTGCCAGCGGAGAGTATATCATCCATTGTGACAGCGACGATTGGGTGGATAAAGAAATGTATCGCACCATGTATGAAAAAGCGGTGAAGAGTAGATTAGACTGCGTACTTTGTCGCTCGATATATTATACAGACGGTAGTTCACATAAGATGATAAAATATACTTTTAAAGAAGACAAGATGAAGTTCATTGCCGAACTTATTTATGGCAGAACATCTGTCAGTCTTTGTAACAGACTGGTTAAGAGAGATATTTATCAACTCCATGATTTCATATATCCTACCGATCACATGATGGAAGACAGAGTCTATTCTATTCAAATTTCTTATTATGCCCAGTCACATGGCTGTGTTGATAGTCCTTTCTATTATTATTATCAACGCTCCGATTCGGTGTGCGGCAACACCTCTAATGAGGGAATGCTGCGTAACTTCCATCAAGCAAGTGCAAATTTTGCAATTATAGAGCATTTTTTGCGAGAAAAAAAATTGCTGAGCGAATATAAGAATGCTCTATTCCATTTTGAGTTTGTAGTGAGAGGCTTCCTAATTCCATTACTAAAAAAGAACAATAAATATCGCCGTCTGTGGATGAACAGTTTTCATAGGGGAATAAGCAGAATATGGCTGTCCAGATCAATACCATGGATGATGAAAGTTATCTCATTCTTCATCATAGTCGGAGCCTATCCTGCTATTTACAAGCTATCGCACATCAGGAGAAAATAAACCAAACAAAACAAGTAAGTTATGACTTGGAACAATATTCAATGGAAACTACGAATGTTAATGTTTGACTATCATCAAATATTAACAAGCAAGATAGATAAAAACATCTCGATACTTTGTAATAACTGCATAGGAGCATTTGTTGCGCATGACTTTCGACTTCCATTCAATTCTCCTACGATAAACCTGATGATACCTCCATCCGACTTTATTGAGTATATTGCCAACCTCGAATATTACACCAATGCGCCCATCGAACCAACAAAATCCGACCAATCATGGCCAATTGCTTTGCTGGGAGGTAAAGTACATATACATCTAATTCATTACAAAACAGTTGAGGAAGGGGTTCTCGCTTGGCGGCGGCGAGAGACACGTATTAATGCGAAACGGATGTATTTCCGACGGTTGTACCTACGAAGACCTGGAACGCTTCGACCAATTACCCTACAAAAACAAAGTAGCCCTAACCCACAAGTCCTATCCACAAATCAAATGTGCTCATTATATAAAAGGATATGAAAATCAGAATGGAGTAATTGATTCTTATCGTTTTCACAAGATACTTCCGTTACGAATTTATGACCAATTCAATTGGATGAATTTTTTTTAAACAGAAATAGAATAAAACTCTTTGTTCTTTGGGAGCGGAAAGATGGCGGGTGTGTCGGCTGCATACCATACGATCCTCTCCACCTGCAAGATGCAAGGCATCTCCGGGCTGCAATATCTGAAAGAATTCTTCAAACAGATAGTGCTGGATCGTACCGATTACAAAAATTTATTACCGATGACCATCGGAACAACCAATAAGAAACATTAAAAAACAATCCTACTTTTGACGTTATTTAAGGGAAGGCCACCACTAAGTGGCTTTCCATAGGCGACACGTCAAATTTGGACGCTAACGTTTCATCCTATTTTTCCATTGCAAATATACAACCAATACTATCAAATGAGGTTCTTAAAACAAGTATAGATATGATACCAAAAAAAATTCATTTTTGTTGGCTGAGTGGTGATGAATATCCCCCACTTATAAAATACTGTATAGACACATGGCATCAAGTATTACCTGAATATGAAATAATACTTTGGAATGCCCAACGCTTCGATATAAACAGTATACCATGGGTAAAAGAGGCATTCGAAGCCCAAAAATACGCTTTTGCAGCCGATTATATCCGACTCTATGCAATTTACACCGAAGGCGGAATTTATCTAGACTCAGACGTAGAAATGCTAAAGTCGTTTAACCCATTACTACATTATAAATCTTTTATCGGCTTCGAGGCTTCTACCGGCGGTATAGAGGCTGCGATATTTGGTGCAGAAAAAGGAACTGAGTGGTGCAAGATTGCTATGGATTCTTATCGAGATAAACATTTTAGCCTAAATGACAAGGGAAGTGTTAGATTAAGTTTAATTGCTCCTGTTATATTTAAAGATGCATTACAAAAATATTATCCAGACTTCCCGACCAATGCCCCCTATAGAGAGGTGGTACTACAGGAAACTAAGATGCTTGTTTGTCCTGTCGAATATTTTTCACCTTTGAAATACGATTTGGACAAAAATCGTGGAAGTAAAAAGGACGTGGCAAAACGGTATAGAAATAATCCACAAACTTATTGTATACATCGTTTTACTGCCACATGGGGAGTCGGATGTCCTATGTATATCCGTGTTTGGGAATACATCAAGAAACGTATTCAAGAAACCCTATCGTGCAGCTATCATAATTTAACACAACTATGACTATACCAATAATTATCCTTAATTATAACTCCGCCGTTGATTGTCGAAAATGCGTAGATTTCATAAAAAAACAGAAAGGGGTGAAAACAGACGTAGTGATAGTTGACAACTGTTCACATGAGAATGACCTCACTATACTGAAAACAATGAATGCAGAGAAACTCTGTACATTGATAGAGAACAAAAAAAATCATGGTTACAATGCAGGAAATAATATTGGTCTACATTATGCTGCTAAGAAGGGATATAAATATGCATTAATAGCTAATCCCGATATGGAATTTCCAGAGCCAAACTATATAAAGCGTGTCATCTCAACAATGGAAGCCGATACAAATATAGCAGTATGTGGTACTGATATAATTGATGCAGAAGGCCGACACCAAAACCCTTTGGATTATGTAAGTTTTTGGAGTGAATTACTATGGCCGATTGATATGATAAGATATAAACTATCGAGAAAATCATTAGCAACAACTTTGGATTACACCAATAGCTGTTACTGCCCTATCGTGTCAGGCTGCTGCCTATTCGTCAGAATGTCATTTATAAAACAAATTGGATTCTTTGATGAGAATGTATTCTTATATTGTGAAGAACCCATTCTAGCTCATCAAGTGAAAACAGTAGGCATGAAAATTTACTATATGGCAGAAGCTAAAGCTGTTCACAGACACATTAAATCCCAAAAAGGGAATCCTTATCGTAGGATGGTATTATTATGCGACAGCCGGAATTATAAGAATAAATATCACAGCGATTTTAACAGACTGCAAGTCACATTACTTCTTATCAGCAACCGATTACGTAAATGGTTTATAAAATTGAAGTTATGAAATCATCCCCAAATTCAAAAGACAAACGTATAGATGCAATTGACTGGATGAAAGGACTTTGTATCATTTGCATCACAATGCTTCACATCGAAAACGGAATTTTATCAGTATGGGTTAATTCTTTTATCAGCTTTTTTATGATTACAGGTTTTTACGTGACGAGCGGATGGATACATGGGCTAAAACAGACCGAATCTGTAGATGTGAAGCAATTTGCAGGAAAAAGGCTACGATCATTAGGCATCCCCTACTTATGGTTCACTTTAATAATTCTGATGGTTGATGTCGCTTTTTATTTAGTTGGTCATTACAGTATTGACATCATAGTTCGCGATGTATATAAATCTATAGTTCTTCGTGGTATCGGGACTCTATGGTTTCTTCCAGTACTGTTTTTTGGGGAATTATTATTCGTTATATTCAAAAACAGACAACAAATACTATTTGGATTGCTAACAGGTATTTCTATAACTATCTTTGTATCTATTTTGATACATCTACTCGTTTTGAGAACTGTCGATCCATTACTTTCTATAATAAAAATGCCACTACTGGTCGTCCAGGACTCTGCTACCGCATTGGCCGTAATAACAGCCACTTATTATATATCGCACCATTTAACTAAAAGAGGGCAGAAAAACAAATGCGAAGTTAGTCTTATTGGATTATTTTTGCTTATATTTTCTGCGATATATCTTGGAATATCATCTTCTATCTTGCCATTTCCAATATCTTTATGTAGCAATTTTATAATCTCATGGATAGAACCACTTGGTGTTTTTTTCTTTTTCTTATCTGTATCTGGTAGTAACTTCGTATTACGATACCTGCAATATTGGGGGCGTAATTCTATCATATTAATGGCTGTTCATTATTCCATATTGATGGAAATATGCAATTGGATCACCAATCACTTCTTCGAAACTAAAATTACCGGATTTGCATCATTAGCGTGTTTTGTTATAATAATGCTTATACAATATCCTATTGCGGAATTAATTAACAAGAAAATGAAATTTTTGCTAGGAAAATGAATCAAGGGTTAATAGCTATATATAGCACACGTATTGTAGTGTTCACAATCGTCTTACTTTGTATATATCCATCGTTTTTAATGACACCAGCTAAGCAGAATATCCTTTTACTATTATCAATGGGAATATCGCCTGTGATGCTTATACTCTCTCCTAAAATCATACCAAAATTTGATTTTCCACTGATAATAATGCTTATACTAATGATCGTTTTTCCTTTTGCTTTTCACTCTCAGAGCATGCGATGGTCAACCGTTTTATATACAGGCATGTTTATATGCTTTTTTTTATCTTACGTCAGGGTATTATACATGAGTGACATCGATATAGAAACATTAAAAAAACTTTTAAGATGGATTATATATGCTTATGCTGTCGTACTCATTATTCAAATAGCTTGTTTTTATACGGGATTACCGATCTTCAACAAAATCAATATTGATATCACTCATGGTTTTCCACGACTTAATTCTTGTGGTCCAGAACCAGCATGGACTGCACGTATGATGACCTTGATGATGTTTCTATATATATGTTTATGTGACTACACTAAAGGATATAAATTGTCAATAAAAGAGTTCTTTATAGAGCACAAGAAGGTGTGCCTCTCTTTCCTGTTTGTATTGATAATGTGCGGAAGTACGACAGGATTGGTATTAGGTGGAGTACTTCTTGCTCGGTTTATCAATGTTAGATCTCTCATATATATTTTGCTTGTTATACTTGTCTTTCTAATAATAGGAGAACAGGCCGGAATATCAAGTTTTTCCCGTTTAGCCAAATTCATACCTGCAATGCTAACCCTCGACCAAGATACAATCATACGGGCGGATGGTAGTGGGGCAAGTCGAATAATTCCCACTCTTAATGCTGTAAAATATATATCATTAAACAGTTTTGACGGGTGGGTTGGACATGGTATTGATTTTGACCAGTCGATTCTTAAATTAGGTGGATTAGCTACCAATGGTGGGGCATTAAGCCTTTGGATTAATCATGGCGTAATTGTTCAGTTTCTATTTTGGTATTTTGTTTTCAGCATTTGCACCATCAAAAATGAGTGGATATCAGTAGCTTTATGTTTCCTTTTTATTACCGGAGGAATAACACTTAATTTGCAAGTATTGTGGTTTATGTTAGTTCTATTCATAACGTTTAAATACATAGTGAGAAATAACGAATCTATTTACAATAATTTAAATAACATAAATAATGAATAAATACTATTCGGACGAAAAGAACATCCAAATTCTTATTGCTTTATTAAAAGCACATAGAATAAAATATGTAGTGGCTTCTCCCGGCAATACAAATTTAACCTTGGTGGCAAGTCTTCAACAAGACAGTTACTTTATAATATATTCTTCCGTCGATGAACGATCTGCTGCCTATATGGCTTGTGGATTAGCGGCTGAGACCGGAGAAGCTGTCATGTTAAGTTGTACAGGAGCGACAGCTTCAAGAAACTACATGCCTGCACTTACTGAGGCATACTATAGAAAATTGCCAGTATTGGCAGTGACTTCCTGTCGTAGCAATGCAGAGATTGGTCATTTGATACCCCAAGTTATAGATAGAAGAGTATTACCAAACGATATCGTTAGATTAAGTGAGCAACTTCCTATCGTAAAAGATGAACAAGACGAGTGGGAATGTAACATAAAAGTAAACCGTGCTATTCTTGAATTACATCATCGGGATGGTGGACCTGTACATCTGAATATACCTACAACCTATTGTCCCACGTTCAATACAAAAGAACTACCCTCACAACGAATCATCAACCGCCTATATCCACACGACAATATGCCGAACTTAGATGGTAAAAGAATTGCGATATTAGTCGGTTCGCATAAAAAATGGAATAACCAACTAACTCAATCTGTAGAGAAATTCTGCGAAAGTTATAATTCTGTGGTATTTTGCGACCATACCAGTGCATATAATGGGAGGTATCGTATACAATATTCGTTGATAGGAGGTCAAGAACAATTGACTCACTCATTAAATCGAATAGATGCGCTAATACATATTGGTGAAATATCCGGGGACTATTTTTCCACAATCGGAAAATTCAACATGTCAGAAGTATGGCGAGTCAGCCAAGACGGAGAGCTTTGTGATACATTTCACAAATTGAGATATGTATTCGAGATGTCTGAAGATCAATTCTTCAGGCATTATACACATATCAATAACAATGTTGTCAACACCCAATACTATGACTCTTGTCGTTTGATGTACGACCACCTCTATGAAATAGCAAAGACGAAAGCTACTATGCCATTTTCAAATATTTGGATTGCCGCCCAGATGGCACACCGTCTACCATCCTATTCTTATGTTCACTTTTCGATACTCAGCAGTTTACGTTCATGGAATTTTTTTGAATTTCCTCAAAACATAGAATCGTATTGTAATGTTGGTGGTTTTGGTATTGACGGTTGCGTATCCTCTCTTATAGGTGCTTCGCTTGCCCATAAAGAAAAATTGCATATTGGCATCATTGGAGATTTGGCATTCTTTTACGATATGAATGTTTTAGGCAATCGGCATTTAGGTAATAATCTGCGAATATTACTTATCAATAACAACATTGGAGCTGAGTTCAAGCTATACTGCTATCCCGGAGCAAAATTAGAAGACGAAACAACTCCATATATTGCAGCAGAGGGACATTTCGGACAGAAATCTCCAAAATTGGTGAGACATTATGCACAAGACTTAGGATTTGAATATTTAGATGCGTCATCAAAAGAAGAATTTGAGCAACATGCAGAAAAGTTTCTTTCCACCTCAAATAATGATAAGCCCATTTTACTAGAAGTATTCACCAGTTATCAAGATGAAAGTAAAGCACTTGAAATCATCAGAAATTTGGATTCAAATACAATGGGATTTATAAAGAAGAAGATAAAGAATAACGTGAACTATAACACAATTCAGAAAGTCCGAAATATTCTTAAAACCTAATGAAAATAAAAAAAATTGCTATACTTACCCGCCGTGCAGGATATAACATGGGAACATCCTTGCAAGCGGTTGCCATGTCACGGTTTATTGCCGATGCCGGATATCCGAATATAATTATTGACTACGATGAATATGCAGGGCACTTACTATGGCAATTAAAGCCAGCAGTAAATAGACTTATATTGTCAGCTATGAATCTATGTCCAATGATAAGTCGATTACTTTACAAAAGCAAATACGACAAATTAAACAGGATGCATAGTCAGATGAATACTTTTAAAGAGTTTGAACATAAATATCTGTCTCTTATACACATCTCCGAGCCCACGAGACATGCGCAGATCT
>ENA-OZHC01000882-OZHC01000882.1-human-gut-metagenome-genome-assembly--contig:-NODE-882-length-11906-cov-12.033584_pt1 | contig 11906 bp, 9 predicted proteins | sample MGYA00244043_ERZ653680 | MGnify/ENA primary metagenome ERZ653680 (study PRJEB26926, sample SAMN06165323) | human gut metagenome | biome: ENVO:00009003; feature: ENVO:2100002; material: ENVO:00002003...
GGATAAAGATGGCAATCGGCAGTACATATCCTGCGATCAAACTGACCCAGATAGATGTCTGCTGTGGTGCTGCTGCACCGAACTTGACATTTGCATCATGCAAACGGTCTACAAGGTCAGGATCATTCATCTTGACAGTTCTGAAATAACCCTCCTGTCCGTCACTCTCTGCTACATAATAAATATAATCATCCTGAATTTCTACTGTCTTAACGTAATCCTTCTCTACTCCTGTCAGGAAAGTACTGTAATCAGTCGTCTGTACCTTTCGTCCCTCAATTGCAGGAAGTAACAGCACATTCAGAAGAATGATAATAACTGCCGCAATGATATAATATACATAAAGCGGTTTTCTGCCAGGCTTTTTATTATCAAGGTTCATTGGCTTTTCCTCCATTTCGTTTTGTTATGATGTACCATATCACTTATTCATCTCTTTTTCAAGAAAAGCGAGATAAATTTCATAAAGATTTTAGAATTATCTGAACTGTTTAATACGGCAAATAAAAAAAAGCGAAAACCCTCACAAACAAAGGCTTCGCTTACTTTTTAATGCCGGCAGTGGGACTTGAACCCACACGTGGTTGCCCACAACAGATTTTGAGTCTGCCTCGTCTGCCATTCCGACATGCCGGCATTGAAACGAGTATTATCATATCACGTTTTTGTCGAAATGGCAAGGGCATTTTTGAGTTTTTTTTTAATATTTCACAAACCTCGTTTTAGAATACACACTGCTTGCCTTGATCAGTTTCTGATATCTGGCAAACAGCTTCTCAGGAAGTCTGATAGTTACGGTTTTGTTGACCGCAAAAGCTTTTTTTCCAACATAGTTCAGTGCTGTACTGTTGATCCTGATCACTTTGACCGCCGGGCACTGGTAAAAAGCTCTGGCATCTATATGTCTGACACTGGCAGGAAGTATGAAATTTCGCAGTTTTGTACACTGTGCAAATGCGTTGCTGCCAATTCTTTTTACTCTGCTGCCAAATCTTATGTTCCGCAGATTCGGGCACTGGCTGAACGCATATTTTCCAATCGTTATTACATTATTTCCAAAAATAACATCTGTAATTTCTTTGTTCCCGCTGAAGGCATTCTTGTCAATTGTAGTTACTTTATAAACTTTATCATTGATCACAACTGTAGCCGGAATTTGTATCACATTATATTCCGCAGCAAGACCTGTAACGCTTACTTCTCTTTCATTTAAAATCTTATAGCCAATTCCACCTATCAGGTACTTATAGCTTCCATCCTGTTCAGTTAACGGAGCTGCATTGAACTGATATCTCACAGGTTGTACAATATCGTTTTTCTCCCATATACCTCCTGTATATTCTTCTCTCTGGAAAAAGATATATATATTGTATGCACGTTCCACCTTTGTATAAATACCCTTTGCAGAACCGATTTCCCATTTCCTGTGAATATCGCTTTCCTGCGGTTTGAGAGAAAGACTCCAGTATAATGGTGTCCATCTGGCATCTCCCTCAACAGGATTCGTATTCTGCGTTCCGGCACCGGTCACATTAAATTTATAGTAAGTGTTGGGATAGAAAACCAGAGGTTTGTCAAGTCCTTCAACGACACTGTCATTTGCACTTATCCCTTTGCTTTCATCTGTGTCTGTTGAAGTTTCCTCTCCGGCTGCCAAGATGAAATTCTGTGTATCTGCTCCATCCTGAAATTCCGCTGCACCGGTCGTACTGACCGGAACTGCTGCCAGAACACCTGCCAGCACCATAGCTGCTATTTTTTTCATTACTCTCTCCTCCTCTTTTTCAGCAGTATATAAAATATATACAACTGTTCAGTCCTTTCTTATAGCAATAGTGAACTGTTAAATACTTACGACATTTGTGTTACTGTTCTGCTTACAATTTATATCTACATCTTGTATTTTACTTATTTTTCTGCTAAATGTCTACCTTGATTTTCTGCTAATCCTGTCGTATTTTTGTTACTGTTCACTCCGTTCTCAGTAACTTAGCCAAAATTCATTCCAGATTGCCTACGGCAATAGAATTTTGGCTTGTATGTCTCGGGATTTTGGCATATTCATGCCAAAACACCTCGCGGGATAGTGCTATGTGAATAGTAACGCATTTTTACTTCATCTGTATTCCACTTCTCATACGTGATATAATCCGCACCCATTTTCCTGAAAATGTCTACCATATCCTCATTCCGGCAAAGCCATACGGATATGCGGATTCCATTCTGATGAGCATTGTTGATATCATTCATACTGATATTTTTATACTCTGCACTTATGTCCAGATCATATTTCTTACACTGCTGTATCATAGAAGCATTCATGCGCACTGTACGGATCCACTGCATTTTTCCTGTAAATCCCATCTCACGCAGTTTACCAAGTGTTTCTATGCGAAAACAGATGAGTACCGGCTCTTTCTGTGATTCAGTCAGAAGCTGCATAAACAAATTCATGGCTTCTTCCGTACGGATTGACTTTATTTCAATCACCGGCGTCACAGAGTACTTATTGCAGCATGCAATATACTGTTCCAGTGTAGGAATAAGATTATCCGGATACTGTGAAGCATTTCTTCCATTTATAATCGGATACTGCTTTATCTCCTCATAGGTCATCTCTGAAATAAGCCTGTCCTCCCCGCACATCCGCAGCAAAGAATCATCATGAGAGACAACCAGAACTCCATCTGCGGTCTCTCTCACATCTGTCTCCACAAACTCCGCCCCATTGCGTCCTGCCATCTCAAAGGCAGGCACGGAATTCTCAGGTGCTTCTGTCTGTTCACCTCTGTGCAAAATATAATGAGTAACTCCATCCAGGGGTTTCCGGAACTTTTCCTCATCTTCCGGTGCAGGTGTGATTTTCGGAGTTGGCGTGACCGTTACCGTCGGCTCCGGGGTCACAGATGGTGCTGGTTCATCCGGCGTCAGTGTAGGCGTAATTTCCGGAGTTTCTGACGCTGCCGGCAGGACGATCACTTCTATCTCTGATACATATCTGTCAGTACCATAAGAAACACTGGTGATTTTGACATTTCCCGCCTTTTTTGCAGTAACTTTTCCTTTCTTTGATACAGTTGCCACCGTTTTATCAGAAGAAGTATAAGTCAGCCTTTTTCCATACTTCTGCGGCTCCAGAATAATTGTCTTTCCTGCCGTTACTTTCACCTGTTTTTTGTATTTCTTAAAAAGAACTGTTTCCGTTTTATTATAGACAAAAACCTCGCAGTTTACTTTCAGTCCACTCATCTGTGCTGTGATCGTTGCCTGTCCGGGCTTTAAACCATATATCCTGCCATTTATAACCTTTACACATTTTGAGTTACTGCTGGTCCATTTAAACTTCTTTGGACTCACTTTTGTATCATGATTCAGGATCTTTACTGTATAAGTGGCACCGGTCTTTACAACCACCTCAGATTTATGCACTCGATATTCGTCTGCTGCATAAGTATTATCTGCCACAGATATTATACTGGTAAAACTTGTAATTATAAGCACAATAGCAAATATGACAGACCTTACAGTCTGCATGCCTGTTCTTTTGTCTCTGTATTCTTTTTTCTTATCTCCCATTATTCTATCTCTCATCTCTCATATGCCATTCCTGATCTGCTGCTTTTATTTCCGGTATGTTCTTAAACACTTCACAATTCTGATCACATTCGTCTCTGATGCAGGGACAGACCATCTTTACTTTTTTAAAATGTCCGGGAACACCTTCATATTGTACACTCCACAGACCATTGTAATGCAGCTGTTTACACATTCCTGTTTCATATTCATATTTAATCATACTACCTCCGAACAGACAAAATTTTACAGTACATTCTTCTGAAATCACTGTTTCTCCATGCAAAACGAAAGGCACTAACCTTCCAGCATCATGCACAGATCAGTACCTTTCTTTTTGTGTGTTTTTATGTCCTATCTGCCCCGTCAATACCACAGGACAGTAAATTACAGAATAATCACAGCATTATTCCATATCTTCCAGTAATTTCTCATAAATCGGGAAGCAGTCAAATGTTGCGAAATAATCCTTCGGTGTCTCGGCACGGCGGATCATCTCGAAACTTCCATCTTCATGGAGAAGGATCTCAGAAGATTTCAGTTTACCATTGTAGTTATATCCCATGGCAAAACCATGAGCTCCTGTATCATGGATCACAAGAAGATCTCCCATATCAACCTTCGGAAGATAGCGGTCAATTGCAAACTTATCATTGTTTTCGCAGAGAGAACCTGTCACATCATACATATGATCACATGGCTGGTCTTCTTTTCCCATAACAGTGATATGATGGTATGCGCCATACATTGCCGGACGCATCAGGTTTACAGCACACGCATCCACACCAATATATTCTTTATGAGTATGCTTCTCATGGATTGCCTTAGTTACCAGGCAGCCATACGGTCCCATCATGAAACGTCCCATCTCTGTATAGATTGCAACATCACCCATTCCGGCCGGAACAAGTACTTCTTCGTATACTTTGCGGACACCCTCACCGATCTCTCTGATATCATTCGGAGTCTGATCTGGTTTGTAAGCGATTCCAACACCACCGGAAAGGTTGATAAACTTCACATGAGCGCCTGTCTCTTTCTGAAGTTTCACTGCCATTTCAAACATCTCTTTCGCCAGCATCGGATAATACTCATTTGTCACAGTATTGCTTGCAAGGAATGCATGGATACCGAATTCCTCGGCACCTTTTTCCTTCAGGATCTTGAATGCTTCAAAAATCTGCTCTGTTGTCATACCATATTTGGCATCTCCGGGGTTGTCCATAATATCGTTGCTGATCTTAAACACTCCGCCCGGATTATAACGACAGCTGATCACCTTCGGAATATATCCTACGGCTCTTTCTACGCTCTCGATATGTGTGATATCATCAAGATTGATGATCCCGCCGATTTCATTTGCATATTTGAATTCTTCTTCCGGTGTATCATTGGAAGAAAACATGATATCTCCCTCTTTGCATCCGATTGCTTTGGACATCATCAGCTCTGTCATGGAAGAACAGTCACAGCCACAGCCATACTCCTGAAGGATCTGGATCAGAAATGGATTTGGAGTTGCCTTCACAGCAAAGAATTCTTTGAAGCCCTTATTCCATGCAAATGCTTCTTTCACTGCCTTTGCATTCTCGCGGATACCTTTTTCATCATAAAGATGGAAAGGTGTAGGAAACTGCGCAGTGATTTCCTGAAGTTTATCCAGGGTGACAAATGGTACTTTTTTCATAATAATCTTTTCTCCTCTTACTTCTTGTGTATATGTGTATATAAATGATCCTGACAGTACTCGTAGTTTCCGTTACATTTAGAACAGAAACGGAATTCCAGATTCGGATCATCTTTCTCTGTACGGCCACAGACTGCACATTTGTGCTTCGTCACTTCCTCTGACTTGCTGCCACCCGGGAAGGGAACGGTCTTACTTTCTCCCATTGCTCTCTTAAACTGATTTCTGCGATGGATTTCCTTCGGATTGTATCTGTTAAGATTTCTTGTACCAAGGAAGAAAATGATAAAGTTCAGTAAGGATGCGATGATTGGCAGTGCCATAAACCATGCTCCTCCCATAAAATATCTGACAATATCATATACCACAAGAGCAGCATATACAATCGCCATCCACTTCATCTTGATCGGGATTACAAAGTACAGTAAAACCTTCATATCCGGATATGTCAGCGCATATGCCAGAAAAATAGATAAACTGATATAATACGTTGAAAACTGTGATCCATTCAGATAAGCATCTAACACTCCACCTGTGATAAAATACAAAATAAACGCAGAAATTACTGTAAAAATCATTCCAGATAAAATATATACAGTAAATCTGAATGATCCCCATGTACGTTCCAGCGATGCACTGATCGGATAATAAAAGAACAATATCGCAATCACAAACCATAAAGCAGATGACGTACTCGGCGGATAAATAATCCATGTAACAAGTCTCCATATCTGACCATGCAGGATTTCAGAGACATTCAAACTCAACATGGAAAGAGCCCCCGGATTAATATACATCAATGCATATCCCAGTACATAACTTACAATAATATAAATCGTAAGATTCTCAATCCCGCGATTTCCAAATTTTCGTTCCAGTTTGTCAATAAATTTCATAAATCTCCTTTTCTCACAAAATGCTATTCGTTCTTTCGTTACAGCGGATATCCACAATCTGCTTTCTCTGCGTAATTCTGCACCGAATAACTGCCTCTCAGTTCAGCTGCAAAATCAGAAAAACTTCTTCCTGGAAAGAAATATCGCTGCAATGATACTTGCCACTACAGAAAGGATGATAACGATAAGAAATCCCCATGGTGTCCTGGAAAACGGCATTCCCGCAGCACTCAGGTTCATACCATACGCACTGAAAACAATAGTCGGAATACTCATAACAATAGTAATAACAGCCAGAACCTTCATGACAATGTTCAGGTTATTGGAAATAACTGACGCAAAAGTTCCCATCATACTGCTGAGGATACCACTGTAAATATTAGCCATCTCAATGGCCTGCTTGTTCTCAATGATAACATCCTCCAGAAGCTCTGTATCCTCCGGATATTTCTTGATACTCTCCACCTTCAGAAGTTTCTCCAGAACCATCTCATTGGAACGCAGAGATGTGGTAAAGTATACCAGTGATTTCTCCAGTTCCAGAAGTTCCATCAGTTCCTGATTTCTTGTAGACAGATGAAGTTTCTCCTCAATCTGCTCGCTCTTCTTATCTATAATACGCAGATATCTCAGATACATGCTGGCATTACGGTACAAAATCTGCAGAATAAATCTGGTTTTCATATAGGTAAAAAAGTTTCTTACCCTGCCTTCCATAAATCTTGTCAGAACCTGTGTATCTTCCAGACATACAGTAAAGATCATCTTCTGAGTCACAATAATACCAAGAGGAATGGTCACATACCAGTCCTTCTCGTTACGTTCTTCAATCGCAGGTACATCTGCAAGAATAAGGGTATAATTGTCCTCCACTTCTATACGGGAACGCTCTTCCTCATCCAAAGGTGCGCGCAAATCGTCCACCTCTATCCCAAATTGCTCGGAAATTTCAAAAATTTCTGTTGCCGTAGGATTCGTCAGCGCAATCCAACAGCCCTCCTGTGGTTCCTGTATTTCATGGATAGCGCCATCGATTGTCTTAAAAATCCTTACCACGATCCACACTTCCCTTCTTTTTCTCGATTTCCCCTCAATAGATTGTTACTGTTTACTCTGTTCTCAGTAACAATAAATCTGCAACTATTCAGAGTTTCTGCAAGAGATTACTGAACAGTTACGTTTACTCTTTATTTTCACAAAGACTCAAACATCATTATAATTTGAACATGAATTTTTGTCAATTCCAATGCTTTCGGTTTACAAAACTTTTACACTTCGCTATAATAAAGTAGTATTTATTTATAAAAGTCCCGTAAAGTGGGGCGTACAGATTGTGGGAATGATTTTCCAAACACGCTCTAACTATGGCAACTGAATTCAGGTGAAATATCCCGCAAAGTGGGGCGTGCAGATTGCGGGAATGATTTTCCAGACACGCTCTAATACAATAACAGGAAAGGATACAAATCATATGAGCCAGTCATCATTTGGAAATAAATTTAAGGTAACCACCTGGGGGGAATCCCACGGAAAAGCTCTCGGAGCTGTGATAGACGGATGCCCGGCAGGCCTTCCTCTCTGTGAAGAGGACATTCAGAAATTCCTCGACAGAAGAAAACCCGGACAGAGCAGATACACCACCGCCCGTAAAGAGGGAGATCTGGTAGAAATCCTCTCAGGTGTCTTTGAGGGCAAAACCACCGGAACTCCAATTTCTCTGATGGTAAGAAATACAGATCAGCGCTCCAGAGACTACGGAAATATCGCATACTCCTATCGTCCCGGACATGCAGACTATACTTTTGACCAAAAATACGGATTCCGCGACTACAGAGGCGGCGGACGTTCTTCAGGGCGGGAAACCATCGGAAGAGTTGCAGCAGGTGCCATTGCTTCTAAAATATTAGAAGAACTTGGCATTTCAATCTGCACCTATACCAGATCTATCGGACCTGTTGAAATCGCTTCTTTTAATAAAGAAGAAATCCATCAGAATGCATTTTATATGCCGGACGCACAGGCAGCAGTGAAGGCCGGTGAATATCTGGAAGAATGTATGAAGAATCAGGACAGTGCAGGCGGCGTGATCGAATGTCGTATTACCGGAACACCTGCCGGACTTGGCGAGCCTGTCTTTGACAAGCTCAGTGCTCTTCTTGCCCACGCCCTGATGTCCATCGGTGCAGTCAAGGCTGTTGAAATCGGTGACGGCATTGCAGTGACTTCCTCAAACGGTTCCACTGACAATGATGGATTCACAGTCAAAGACGGTGAAATCATCAAAACCTCCAACCACGCAGGCGGAATCATGGGAGGAATCAGTGACGGCAGTGAAATCATACTTCGTGCCCATATCAAGCCAACCCCATCCATCAGCCAGCCGCAGCAGACCGTAACCAAAGATAAAGAACCTCTTTCTCTGGAAATCCATGGCCGACATGATCCGGTCATTGTCCCAAGAGCAGTGGTTGTGGTAGAATCTATGGCAGCAATCACACTGGCGGATGCGCTCTTTGTCAATATGAGTTCCCAGATGGATAAGGTTCGGGATTTTTATCGGAAATAATTCCAATTAATCCACGCAAAAATACCTTCACTTGAATTCTGAGCTGATCTCAGTTTCAAATGAAGGTATTTTATTATCTGCCTATATTGCTGATTCTATGTAACGAATCTGTTATTCTTCCGGAACCGGCCAGATTCTGATACAGTTTGGCTCTGTAATCTTAATCGGCTTACCGTTCATCACAATAATATTCTTCTCATAATCCACTGTAAAAGTAGTCAGTGTATTACTTGCATGATTAGCCAGCACCAGATGCTTATCATCCGGTAAAAGTACCAGATCTTTCGGATATTCACCACTGATCGGAAGTGTAAACTTCCTTGTCAGCATACCAGTCTCCTCATCACGCTCAAACATGGAAACTGTATCCTCACCTGCTGTTGTACAGAAAAGATGCTTGCCATCATTTGCAAGAGAAAGACCGGACGCTGCATTATGTGTATCATGAACATCCTTCTTCGCACTTGTCTCAATCGTCTGGATCAGTTCAAACGCCGGAACCTTACCGCTTCCATCATATTTGTAAGCCCTGATCTCATTACTGAGTTCAAAGAGAATATAAGCAAACTTACCATCATCGCTAAAACGAATGATACGCGGGCCGCTCTCTCTCGGACATCTCAGGATGTCTACCAGTTCCAGCTTATTGCGCAATTTGTTGACACGGTAAATCTTCACCTGATCAATTCCGTTATCTACTGCACAGAGATATTTATTATCCGGAGTCGGACGAACACAGTTCACATGGGGACGGAAGTTACGCTCTGCAACACTTCCGAGTCCTGTATGGAATACGCCATCCATCAGGCTTCCAAGTCTGCCGTCCTTATGAGTATGTACAACAGTCACCTTACCGTCATGATATCCGGCAACATAAAGATACTTACCGTCAACATCTGTAGAAAGGAAACAGCCTCTCATTCCATCAATATTTACACTGTTGATACGTGACAGATCACCATTTTTATCACGTTTAAATACTGCAACACCCTCATCCTCGATAGAATAAAGATACTTACCATTCTTTGAAACAGCCATGTGGGATGCATTACTTACTTCAACACTGCTGCGTTCTGTAAGAGTGCCATTCTCAACATCAACATCATAAACATGGATTCCCTGTCTGGAAGAGCCATGTGTATAAGAACCCACATAAGCTACATATTTCTTTTCACTCATAATGCTTTTTTCCTCCTGCTGTCCTGAAGTTTATTTATCATCGCTCACTCTGTTCCCGTCTGCTGTCAGCGAGCAATAATATTTTCGTCCCGATATTGCCGGACGATGTCATACGATAAGGTGATTATAGCACATTTTCCTAATCAGAACAAGATTACGGAACTCAGTTTTATGTATTTTTTCCAGTTCATGGGTTACTGTCGTTACTGTTCACATACAAGCCAAAATTCTATTGCCGCAGGCAATCTGGAATGAATTTGGGCTAAGTTCTATACCGGATAAGCGCTCTGCTGTTTATTTGGTAAAATAATTTCTGACAGCCTCCAGTGTCTGGTCTATGATCTCATCTGTATGGGCAACAGATAAAAACATTGCCTCAAACTGTGACGGAGCCATATGGATTCCCTGCGCAAGCATTCCCTTGAAATATTCAGAGAAAGCTTTTGTATCTGAAGATTTGGCTGATGTATAATCCACAACCTCCTGCTCTGTAAAGAACAGGCTTCCCAGGGAAGATACGTAATTGATATGGTAAGGCAGATTTTTCTCTGCCAGGATTTTCTCCATACCGCCATAGAGACGTTTTCCTTTTTCCTCCAGATCTTTATAGATTCCCTGGTGTTCATAGAGATATTTTAACTGTGTCAGTCCTGCTGCCATTGCAATAGGATTTCCGCTTAAGGTACCGGCCTGGTAAACCTTTCCCACAGGGGAAACCAGTTCCATAATCTCTCTGCGTCCGCCGTATGCGCCTACCGGCATACCTGCACCGATGATCTTACCATAGGTAACCAGATCAGGGGTCACGCCAAAATATTCTGCAGCACCGCCAAAAGCCAGACGGAAACCAGTGATAACCTCGTCAAAGATCAGAAGGGCGCCGTACTCATCGCAGAGCTTTCTCAGACCTTCCAGGAACCCCTTTTTCGGGGGAACCACACCCATATTTGCGCCTACAGCTTCCACGATAACAGCAGCAGTCTGTCCGTCAGCCTGCTCCATCAGTGCACGTACACTGTCCAGATCATTATAAACAGCAGTCATGGTATCCTCTGTGCATCCCTTAGGAACACCGGCACTGTCCGGAACACCGCTTGTCATCACACCGGAGCCTGCACTTACCAGCATGGCATCACTGTGTCCATGATAGCATCCTGCAAATTTAATGACCTTATTCTTTCCTGTAAATCCTCTGGCAACACGGACTGCACTCATAACAGCCTCTGTACCGGAATTTACCATACGCACCATATCCACATGTGGAATATGGTCACAGATGAACTCAGCCATCTCCACTTCGATTGCAGTTGCGCATCCGAAGCTGAGGCCCTTTTCACACGCCTTCAGCACACTTTCTTTTACTTCCGGAAAATTATGGCCCAGGATCATCGGTCCCCAGGAATCGATATAATCCACATATTCTTTTCCATCAACATCATAAATATGGCATCCGTCTGCACGGTCGATAAATCTCGGTGCAATACCGATAGCACCGTAGGCACGTACAGGACTGTTTACTCCTCCCGGAATTACCTTTACCGCTCTGTCAAATAATTCTTCTGATAAACCCATCAGCCGATTCTCCCTTCATCCATGCATTTTGCAAGTTCTTTTGCATAATAAGTAAGATAGATCTGGGCACCTGCACGGTATGCACTGACTGCCATCTCACACATAATACGTTCTTCATCGATCCATCCCATCTTTGCAGCTGCTTTCACCATTGCATATTCACCGCTTACACTGTATGTTGCAACCGGCACATTTACAGCCTTTGATACCTCAGAGACCATATCCAGATAAGACATGGCAGGTTTTACCATAATGATATCTGCGCCCTCTTCCACATCCGTAAGAGCTTCCTTCATTCCTTCTCTTCTGTTATGGAAATCCATCTGGTAGCTCTTTCTGTCACCAAAAGACGGTGCAGAACCTGCTGCATCACGGAATGGTCCGTAGAAAGCAGATGCATATTTTACTGCATAGGACATGATCGGTGCTCCAT
>ENA-OZHC01000884-OZHC01000884.1-human-gut-metagenome-genome-assembly--contig:-NODE-884-length-11887-cov-7.658469_pt1 | contig 11887 bp, 8 predicted proteins | sample MGYA00244043_ERZ653680 | MGnify/ENA primary metagenome ERZ653680 (study PRJEB26926, sample SAMN06165323) | human gut metagenome | biome: ENVO:00009003; feature: ENVO:2100002; material: ENVO:00002003...
CTATATGAGAATGAAACTTTGTTATTAAGAAATAAAATATAATATATGAATAAAGTTGGGCTGTTGATTATCTATAATCATCGTTATGATAAAAATATTCCTCGGTTAGAAGAAATCTATAGGAAACGTTTTTCCCATATTTTCCATATTGTTCCGTTTTATGATGGAAAACAAGAGAATGTTATTTCTGTATATGAGTCCTCTTATTATTTTTCTGGGTATATAAGTCAAACTTATACACATTTAAAAGATAGCGGGTTCACGCATTTTTTTGTTATTGCGGATGATATGATTATAAATCCAAATTTAAATGAAAATAGTTTATGGCTACAGATGGGAATAGATGCAGATGATTGTTATATAGATGGGTTGATAGTTTTACAGGAACGAAAGACTTTTTGGTCACATCTATTGCAAGCTATGGATTATGTAGTTGCTAAGAGTGGAGTGGAGATAAGTAATGTATTACCTTCCAGAAAAGAAGCAGAGAAATGCTTTGAAAGGTATGGTATACCTTATACTTCAATTCCTAAATGCCTTTTTATGGATTGGATATGGCAACAGAAAGAATGGAAAATGCGAAAAAAAATCTGGCGCTATATGAAAAAAAGACGTCTTGATTATCCATTAGTTGGGGGATATAGTGATATTTGTTTGGTAACAGCTGATGTTATGGAGAATTTTGCTTTATATTGTGGAGCATTTGCTGCTACTGATTTATTTGTAGAACTGGCAATCCCGACCTCAATGGTTCTCTCTACTAAAAAATTAAAAGTAAATAAGGATATAAAACTGGATTCTGGAGCTATGTGGTCAGAGGAGGATATGGAGTTCTTGCAAGAGTATGATTTTAATCTTACAAAACTCATGGAGAATTTTCCTGCGAACAAATTGTATCTGCATCCTATAAAATTGTCTAAGTGGAAATGAAAATAGCTGTAATTGGAGGAGGTATTTCAGGGTTGTCTATTGCTCGAATGCAACAAGAAGGAAATGATGTGGTTGTTTATGAGAAGGAATCCCGACCTGGTGGATTGATAAAATGTAGTATTGTAGAAGGGAGTCTATACCATCAGACTGGAGGTCACGTCTTTAATACAAAACGTCAGGATGTATGGGATTGGTTTGATAAGCTCTTTGATAGGGAAAAGGAATTTAAAGAAGCTTTTCGTAATTCTGTGGTGGTAATGCCAGATCAGAAGATGATTCCTTATCCGGTCGAAAATCATGTTTATATGTTTGAAGAACCTGTAGTGAAGCTGTTTATAAAGGATTTGTTAAACATGGTAAAAGTGGGGCAAAGAGTTCCTGCTAATTTTGAAGAGTTTCTTCGTAATCAGTTTGGTGAAACGTTATATCGATTATATTTTCAACCTTATAACCGAAAGGTATGGCATCGAGAACTCACGCAAATACCTTTATCTTGGCTCGAAGGCAAACTTCCAATGCCTACTGTCGAGGAAATGATTTATAATAACATGAATCATGTTAAGGAGCGTGATTTTGTTCATAGTTCATTTTTTTATCCTTTGCAAGGTGGGTCACAGTTTCTAGCAGACCGTTTGGCGAAAGGGCTAAATATTGTTTATGGTACATGTGTTTCGACATTGCAAAGAACTAAGAAGAAATGGTTGGTGAATGGAGAATCTTTTGACCGTGTTATATTTTGTGGTAATCTTAAACAATTACCAACATTATTGGCTGAATCGGGTAATCTTATACAGGCTTATGAAAAAGAGATTAAGTCTCTTGAATCGCATGGTACGACTTCTGTTTTTTGCGAGATTGACAAGAACGATTATAGCTGGATTTATATGCCTGATGATAAATATGAAGCTCATCGTATTATTTGTACAGGTAATTTTTCTGAAAATAATAACGCCATTGGAAAAATGACTGGGACTGTTGAATTTACTGATTTTATATCTAAGGAGGATATTCTCAGTAACTTGGAGAGAATGCCTTATCATCCTAAGTATCTTGCCCATCATTATGAACAATATACTTATCCAATTCAGAATTCGACAACTCGCGCGATGATATCAGAACTTAAAAAGGAGTTGAGAAAAGAAAATATGTTTTTATTAGGCCGTTTTGCAGAATGGGAATATTATAATATGGATGTTGCAATTGGGGCAGCCTTGGATTTAAATAAATTGTTGCAATACGATGAAGTTGTTTTGTAATGGGGAAGATATGAAAAATATGAGTAAGCTAAATGGATTCTTGGGGGTGTTGAAACTTGTTTTATTTATAACAATATACTCATCTTGTAGTGGTTCAGAGATAGAAAAAGTACTAAAGGATGAAAAAGCAGCAGAAGAAGAGGAAGAACTTGTACAGCCAGAATCAAAAGTTTGGGAGGCTGATGTTCTTGAGCGGCATTTAAAAGAAGTTTCAAAAAATGAGCTCTCTTTTGTTAATCTTCCAGATGAAGAATGTCCGATAGAGGGAGAGATTGTTTGTGGTGCTTCTGTAGATAAGGCACCTTATGGCTTTATGGGAAAAGTTAAAGAGATTATTTCGGAGGGAGATGAGACTCATATCTTATTGGAGGATGTTCCTTTGGTAGAACTTATAGGAACAGGTAGTGATGCTTATAATGTGGATCTTAAGGAATCTTTTCTAGGAGTTTATAATGATGAGGCATCTTTCTTGTCTGATCCTGTCCAAAATCGGTCATTGCAAATACCGGAGATCTATCTAAAAAAAGAGTGGAAATCAAATGATGGTAAATTGGTTTTGACAGCAGATGTTCACCTAGAGACAGTTCGTTTTGAGGGAGCTTTAGATTTTAATTATCCATATCTGGAGAAATGTTCTTCAAAGATAAGATTGAAAGGACGTGCTCTTTTACAAATTAAAGCAGGTAAGGGACTAGGTAATCAAAAAATAAAGATTGACTTGGGAATATTGAAATTTCGACCTATTCAAAGATGGATAAAGACCAAACCTGTTAGTTTCGTTCCAGAAATACCTCTAAGTTTAGAACTGACAATGAGGATAAATTCTATTGAGGGCGATTTGTTTGAAATTGATATTGACCAAGTTTTCGGATTTGATTATAATCGAGCTGGTAAACTGGTATTTATTGACGAAGGTAATACTGGGTTTTCGAAAACATTGGATAATTTTCGAATAGATGCAGGGCAAGATTTTGCTGAAATAAGTGCTGGTTTAAAAGCCGGTCTGGCTGTTTCTCTATTTAATAAAGAGGATTGTTATGTTTCTTTGTTGTTGGGTTATAAAAGTTTGTTTGCATTAACATTGAAGAATGATCAGCAAGGAAATAAATCGACATTGCAGTGTAATCATTTACTTAGTGGTCAAATTATATGTTTATTGAGAGCTTTGGGATGTCAGATTTCCGATATAAATCAGGAAATTGTTCTTAAAAGACTACCGGAGTTATCTTGGAAGTTGTATCCTGATTTTTTTGATATAACGGCGGAATCAACTTCTCCTTCAGATATACGTATGCGAAGTAAATTGAAATTGAATAGTTTACCCTATTTGTGGGATGGAATTCTTGATTGGGGATTTGTTGTATCTGGTAAAAGTTATAGTTTTGGAAAGCCTGATATGGATATGCTGGAAAAGCAGCTTGTTTGTGAATTGACTGAAGAAGTGATGTCTGCGTTTGTTGATGGGCAGGTTTATGAATTAGCTCCGTATGTAACGACTATATTAGGTACTACTTATGGGGAAACAATTTCATTTAAACATGATGCAGGGTTCATACCTCCGGGGCATGGTGGAGGGGATGCTGTCCATTAACAAGTATAATAAGAGGATTGCGTAATCTTTGCTCTTGCAGAAATGTTGGACTTACATGTGTTTTGATTAGAGTGAAACTGCCGAATGAAACCTGCAGTTTTCCTAAAAAATGCTAGTTTTATTCGGCAATTTACTCTATATTTGTCTGTATAACCCTAAAACAAGAAATGAATGGATACGCTTTATAGGTCATATCGAATGTTGCTTAGTAACATATCCACTGATTTTATCCGTTATCTCCATGATGAGATAGAATGGGATAGTAAGCTTATTGCAATTTTAGGTCCACGTGGCGTTGGTAAAACAACTATGCTTTTGCAGCATATCAAGCTATATGATAATATCGACGAGACCTTGTTTGTGACAGCTGATGATTTGTATTTTGCGGAACATAAACTGATTGATCTGGCAATGGATTTCTATCAGCATGGGGGAAAAAAACTCTATATTGACGAGATACATAAGTATGCTGGTTGGGCCCGGGAGATAAAGAATATATACGATCTGATTCCCAGACTACAAGTTGTGTATACCGGTTCCTCCATACTGGATCTGGAAGTCGGAGAGGCTGATTTGAGTCGCAGAAAGCTGGAATATCGTATGGTGGGGTTGTCTTTCCGCGAATACCTCGCTATTTCGTATGGCTATCATTTACCAGTTTATTCTTTAGAAGATATACTGAAGCATAAAGTAGATTTTCCTTATGCCGAGGCGCGTCCTATTTTGTTGTTTAAGGAGTATCTGCAACATGGCTATTACCCTTTCTTTCAGGAAAAGGGATATTTGCTTCGTTTACAAAGTATCATTAAGCAGACTTTGGAAAATGATATACCGACTTTTGCGAATATGAATATAGCAACAGCATTGAAATTGAAAAGGCTGTTGTATATCATAGCGAGAAGTGTTCCTTTTAAACCTAATTTTACCAAGTTGGCGACTTTGCTTGATATGAATAGAAATACGGTTTCTGATTTGATGTGTTATCTGGAAAAGGCTGGAATAATTAATCAGCTTCGGGCAGAGACGGAAGGTGTCAGACTTTTAGGCAAAGTGGACAAGGTGTATCTGAATAATACGAATTTGGCTTATGCGCTTTCTGACAATACACCGGATATTGGTAACGTGCGCGAAACGTTTTTCTTTTCTACTTTGCGAGTTGTATGTCCGGTAACCACATCAGACGTTTCTGATTTTACGGTGGGTGGTTATACCTTTGAAGTAGGTGGAAAGAATAAATCGCAGAAGCAGGTGCATGATGTGGAGAATGCGTATGTTGTGAAAGATGATATTGAGTACGGAATGCGTAATGTAATTCCTCTTTGGGCATTTGGTTTTTTATATTGAGATAATATGTATATTTGTACGATGTGAACTTAAACAGATTGAAATATGAGTGGCAAGATTTACCCTATCGGTATACAGAATTTTGAAAAAATTCGTAAAGGTGGCTATTTTTATATAGATAAAACAGCATTGGTTTATCAATTGGTGAAAACCGGAAGCTACTATTTTTTGAGTCGGCCGCGCCGTTTTGGCAAAAGTCTGCTTATTTCTACGCTTGAAGCCTACTTTCAAGGAAAGCGGGAACTCTTTGAAGGACTGGCTATGGAGAAGCTGGAAAAAGATTGGGTAAAATATCCTGTATTACATCTTGATCTTAATACGGAAAAATACGATACTCCGGAAAGTTTGGAGAATAAACTGAACGGGGCGTTGGTGGAATGGGAGAAGATATATGGTGCGGAGCCCTCGGAGAAATCTTTAGCGATGCGTTTTGAGGGGATTATTAAGCGTGCCTGTCAGCAAGAGGGGCAAAGTGTGGTGATCCTAGTGGATGAGTATGATAAGCCGATGTTACAGGCTATTGGTGATGATGTTTTGCAAAAAAGTTTCCGCAATACATTGAAGGCCTTCTACGGTGCATTGAAAAGCCAGGACGGCTGTATTAAGTTTGCTTTGTTGACGGGAGTTACCAAGTTCGGTAAAGTCAGTGTATTCAGTGATTTGAATAACCTGAATGACATTTCAATGTGGAATAAGTATATAGACATTTGTGGTGTGAGCGAACAGGAACTATACGATAATCTGGATGCCGAGCTTCATGAGTTTGCCAATGTGCAGGGAGTGACGTATGAAGAGATATGTGCCCGGTTGAAAGAAATGTATGATGGTTATCATTTCACGCACAATTCCAAAGGAATGTACAACCCCTTCAGTCTGCTTTTAGCTTTTGATAGGAATGAGTTTAAAAGCTACTGGTTTGAAACAGGTACTCCCACTTATTTGGTGGAATTGCTGAAGAAACACCATTACGACCTTCATCGGATGGCCCATGAAGAAACCGATGAACAGGTGCTGAATAGCATTGACTCTGAATCTACCAATCCTATTCCGGTAATCTATCAGAGCGGGTACCTTACCATTAAAGGGTATGATGAAGAATTTGGAATTTACCGTTTAGGTTTTCCTAATCGCGAAGTGGAGGAAGGATTTATACGTTTTCTGCTTCCTTATTATGCGAACGTGGATAAAGTAGAATCTCCCTTTGAAATTCAGAAATTCGTTCGTGAGGTACGTGCTGGTGATTACGAATCTTTTTTCTGTCGTCTGCAAAGTTTCTTTTCTGATATTCCATACGAGCTTGCCCGCGAATTGGAATTACATTATCAGAATGTACTTTATATCGTGTGTAAACTGGTAGGCTTTTATGTAAAAGCGGAATATCATACGAGTGAAGGCCGTGTGGATATGGTATTGCAGACTGACAAGTTCATCTACATCATGGAATTTAAACTGAATGGTACAGCGGAAGAAGCTCTGCAACAGATAAATGACAAGCATTATTCCCGACCATTTGAAACGGATTCACGAAAACTTTTTAAGATTGGTGTGAATTTCAGTGCTCAAACAAGAAATATAGAGAAGTGGTTGGTAGGGAATTAATGTTTTATTGTTATGCAATCATTCTTTTTGCATGATAGCTAAGAATCGTTATCTTTGGTGCAAAGAATAATTGTTTTATCGTTATGAATCAGAATCCTTTTATTACTTCCGGGTATGTGTCTTAAGCGGAAACTTTTGCCTGCGATGGATATAAAATATTTGTTTCTCATATTCTCATAAATGCAACCTAAGTAGCAGATAATTAATAAACTAAGCTATGAGAAATACTTTTAAAATTGGTATTTCTCATAGTTTTATTCGCAAATAGACCTTGATTTGGCTTATTTCTCATACCTGTTGAACTCATTTCTCATAATGCCCCGGTGTTGGTATATAAATAGGTTGTGTGGGCTTACCTATATTCTGTAAGTTGCCTTGTGCTTTTAGGCGACGGATTTGCCTGCTGGCCATACTTTGAGTGAAACTGCAGAGCGACTGCATATTGGAACGGGTCAATACGGGGTGAGTTGCAAAATATCCAGTGAGCTTCTTGTCAATCTCTTCTTCAGAAAGAGAAGCGGAATGTGGCTTGTATTTTGAACGTCGTAAATGAGTGCTCATGCACAAACCTTTTAAATCTCTATCAGCTTGGAAGTTAATGGACTTAAGTTTCACTTTGTCAGCACGAGTGGTAAGCGAGTGCACGGGTTCGGTAGCTTGCAATGTAATCTGGAAATAGCCGATCCCATCCAGATGTACTCGTTCCCCCTCGCACAGATGGTTGCCCATGCATCTGCTCAATTCCATTAACATGGCTTCTACTTCTGCTTTCCCGAAAGTAGTTGCCATGTGGATTTCTCTCGCCAGCTTTTGAGTGGTCACATGTTGAAAATTAACCACCCGTGGGTGGTAACTAGGTTCTTCCCCTTCTTTTTCCGGTTGGGGATTCTTATAAAACTCGAATTGTATTGCCATCTTTGTTTTAATTTAATGGTTGTTTATATGTTATGTACTGATGCTCTTAGTGTATCTCGCTTTTATTCTTTTATTATTCAACCGCCATCTTGATTGTTCCACTACAGTGAACGGTTCTTTTCACTCTAGTAGACAGAACTTTTTACTGTAGTGAACAGGCCTGTGCACTCCAGTGGAACGATTGGGATGCTCTTTCAAAGATACGACATTATTAGGTGAAAAACAAGTAATTAACTAGTTGTTTGCATGAAAGAAATAGCTAGATGTTTTCTAAGATAAGCTTGGCGGATAAACAGGAGAATAGTTATGTCTGACTATGAGAAATACCCTGAAAGAGTATGAGAAATGGCGGTTTTTTGAAGAAAATCGATGAGGATAGTATGAGAAATACCTATTTTAAAAACGTTTCTCATAATGTACTTCTTTGATTATATGTGCTTTATCTGAAATCTATGAGAACATGAGAAATAAAATTGAAAAATCTTTTCTAGTAGAAAGATGAAATAAGTATTCTCTGAAAAGTTGTTTGTGTGGAATATTTACAGTATATTTGTATCGTAATAATCGCCCTACAAAACACATGCAGGACAAATAAATAAAGTAATGAGAATAACACTGGTAAGAGACGATGGCAAGGTGAACACTATGCGTACGTTGAGAATTGAACAGCTCGTGGAACAAATGAAAGTGGAAACCAAAACACAGCCCGTCTCAAAAATGAGAGAAGTCCTGCCTTTTATGCTTCCGGGTGATAAAAATGACTATGTACAGAAAGTGCCGAAGCTGATACCTGCAGCTGCTTTTTTTCGCAAAGGCGGCATAACGACGATGAGTGAATACAATGGAATTGTGATGATTCAGGTCAACAACTTGTCCGGACACATGGAAGCGGATGAGGTGAAAGAACGGGTAAAGGAGCTTCCGCAGACTTACTTAGCTTTCACCGGTTCTTCCGGAAAGTCTGTGAAAGTATGGGTACGTTTTACTTACCCCAATGATCGTTTGCCGACAACTACTGAAGAAGCGGAGCTTTTTCATGCGCATGCCTATCGGTTGGCAGTGAAATTTTATCAGCCACAACTCCCTTATGATATTGAACTGAAAGTACCTTCATTGGAACAATATTGTCGTTTAACTTTTGACCCGCATTTGTATTTTAATCCCGAAGCAATGCCTATTTATATGAAGCAGCCTGCCGCTATGCCGGGTGAGGTGACTTATCGCGAACGGGTGCAAACGGAAACTTCGCCGTTGCAACGGCTTGCACCGGGATATGAAAAGTGTAATGCGCTTTCTGTCCTTTTCGAAGCTGCTTTTGCACGTGCGTTGGATGAAGAGACTGATTATCAACCGGAAGGAGACAAACAATCGCTATTGATTAATCTCGCAGGACATTGTTTCCGTGCCGGTATTCCGGAGGAAGATACAGTGCGATGGTCTCGTGCTCATTATCGCTTGCCGAAGGACGATACATTGGTTCGGGGAACCGTGCGAAATGTATACCGCACTTGTGAAGGGTTTGCGAGTAAAAGTAGTCTGTTGCCGGAACAATTATTTGTCATGCAGATGGATGAGTTTATGAAACGGCGTTATGATTTTCGTTTCAACCAGTTGACATCACAAGTGGAATGTCGCGAACGGAACAGTTTTAATTTTTATTTTCGTCCGGTGGATAAGCGGTTGATGGCAAGTATTGCAATGAATGCACATTATGAAGGGCTTAAGCTGTGGGATAAAGACGTGGTACGTTACCTGAATTCAGATCATGTGCCGGTTTATCAGCCTATCGAGGAATTTCTTTATGACCTTCCTCATTGGGATGGTAAGGATCATATCGGCGATCTTGCCAAACGAGTTCCTTGTAATCATCCTCATTGGGCGCAATTGTTTCGTCGTTGGTTTCTTAGTATGATAGCGCATTGGCGTGGAATGGGAAAGAATCATGCAAATAGCACTTCTCCTATATTGATAGGTCCACAGGCTTATCGTAAGTCTACATTTTGCCGGTTGATTTTGCCTCCATGCTTGCAGGCTTATTATACGGATAGCATTGATTTCAGCCGGAAACGGGATGCCGAGCTATATTTGAATCGCTTTTTATTGATTAATATGGATGAGTTCGATCAGATTGGCATTAATCAGCAGTCTTTCCTCAAGCATATTCTGCAAAAGCCCGTTGTCAACACACGGCGACCGAATGCTTCGGCTGTGGAGGAACTTCGTCGGTATGCCTCTTTTATAGGGACGAGTAATCATAAAGATTTGCTGACGGATACTTCCGGTAGTCGTCGTTTTATCGGTGTTGAGGTGACTGGAGTGATTGATGTGGTCCGTCCTATTGACTATGAGCAATTGTATGCGCAGGCAATGGCACTGCTGCGTAGTAATGAACGTTACTGGTTTGATGAGAAGGAAGAGGCTATTATGACGGAGGCGAACCGGGAGTTTGAGCAGTCGCCGGCAATCGAGCAGTTGTTCCAGGTGTATTACCGGGTAGCGGAAGAGGAAGAAGAGGGAGAATGGTTACTTGCTGCAGATATACTTCAGCGGATACAAAAGGCAAGTAAAATGAAGATTTCTTCCGGACAGGTTAATTATTTCGGGCGTATTTTGCAGAGGCTGGGAGTAAAGTCATTCAGGAAAACACGCGGAGTTTATTATCATGTGGTGGCTGTTGGGCAAGGGTGATGATGAAATAATGCACGAGATGTGCATTTTATTATTTTATAATAATTATCTTTGCGTAATAACGTGAGATATACGAAGACTATGATAAGAAATCCTTTTATAACAAGTGGATATGTGTCTGCTGATTATTTTTGTGACCGTCAGCAGGAGAGCGAACAGTTGGTACGCGAAGTGATGAATGGGAATAACCTGGCTCTTGTCTCTACCCGACGAATGGGAAAGACGGGGCTGATCCGTCATTGTTTTCAGTTTCCTGAAATTAAGCAGGGCTATTACACCTTCTTTATTGATATATATGACAGTCGGTCATTGCGCGACTTGGTATTTGCACTTAGTAAAGAGATTCTGGAAGTACTGAAACCTGTGGGGAAGAAAGCTTTGCAGAGCTTTTGGGAATGTGTGAAATCTTTGCAAGCCAGTATCTCTTTTGATGTGAATGGTATGCCTTCTTTGAATTTGGGGCTAGGGGATATACAAGCTCCGGCTACTACGCTCGATGAAATCTTCCGGTATTTAGAGCAAGCAGATAAGCCTTGTTTGATTGCTATTGATGAATTTCAGCAGATTACCGGATATGTGGAGAAAAATGTAGAGGCTACTCTCCGGACTTATGTGCAGCATTGTAATAATGCGCGTTTCATTTTTGCCGGGAGCCAGCGACATGTGATGGGGAATATGTTTTTGACGCCTTCCAGACCTTTTTATCAAAGTGTGTCAATGATGCATTTGGAAAGTATTCCTTTAGAAGAATATATTCGTTTTGCATGTATGCATTTCAAACGTGCAGGCAAAGAAATAGAGGAAAGTGCTGTTACCACAGTTTATCAACAGTTTGAAGGAATCACATGGTATATACAAAAAGTATTGAATACACTTTATGATATGACCCCGGAGTACGGAGTCTGTAAAGTGGAAATGGTGTCAGAGGCTATTCGGCAGATTATTGATTCATTCAGATATACTTATTCGGAAATCCTTTTTCGTTTGCCGGAAAAGCAAAAGGAGTTACTGATTGCTATCACTAAAGAGGGAAAGGCTAAAGCTATTACTTCCGGTGCTTTCATTAGAAAATACAGACTGGCTTCTGCTAGTTCAGTCCAGGCAGCACTAAAAGGGTTACTGGAAAAGGATTTCGTGACTCAGGAAATGGGAATCTGTCAGATATATGATCGTTTTTTGGGGATTTGGCTAAAAGAGAATTATTAAGTCATTTTTCATTTATTGAAGAACGCTTTTCGATAAATCGCGTTAATAATTAGCTGAAACTACTGTCTGTTAATCAGTTTTATTGTATCTTTGCGGTCTTAACTTTTTTAATGGTAAATAATGAAGGAATTTCTACAACTAATGCGACGTTTCGTGTCGCCTTATAAGAAGTATATCGGCTGGGCTGTTTTGCTGAATATTTTGTCTGCTGTATTCAATGTATTTTCATTTACTTTCCTGATTCCTATTTTGAGTATTCTATTTAAAACAGAAGGAGCGGATAAAGTGTATCATTTTATGGAATGGGGTAGTGCCGGTGTAAAAGAAGTAGTCATAAATAACTTCTATTATTATATAT
>ENA-OZHC01000900-OZHC01000900.1-human-gut-metagenome-genome-assembly--contig:-NODE-900-length-11756-cov-7.177250_pt1 | contig 11756 bp, 7 predicted proteins | sample MGYA00244043_ERZ653680 | MGnify/ENA primary metagenome ERZ653680 (study PRJEB26926, sample SAMN06165323) | human gut metagenome | biome: ENVO:00009003; feature: ENVO:2100002; material: ENVO:00002003...
ACATATTGATTATAAAATATTTAAGTATGTATTTTTAAGATGGTTAAGAATATTTACCAAGTAACGGCTGTTGTTCATAATTAAGCAGCGGTGAAAAGCGTTTTTTCGTAGGCTTGATTTATAATAGAAAGACTTTTCTGGCGGGAAAAGTGCATGAAAGAATGTTTCATTTTTGGAGTACAGAAATGAACTGGGGGCGTATGCCCTTAAGAAGCATAGTCGTGATAATATGTTGTTTTGTCAGGTTTTGTGTCAGTATATAGTTCTTTAATATTGAAAATAAAAGAAGATTTTACAATATATATTTGGATATATGAAGAAATATTCACTACTTTGCATCGTAAAACGTCCGTTACTTGGTAAGTAATTCAGACGGGTATTTCCGTTACTTGGTAAGTAATAGTTTCTCTTCTAATCTGTTGTTATTTGGTCGTTTACGCTACTATCTTTTCTTTAGAACGTTTTACAACCGACATTATCAGTTCATCATTTGCGGCATCTACCTTTTCATTTTCGAAAGGTTTCAGATAAGTTTCTGTTACCTTGATGGACGAGTGTCCCAGGGCTTTGCTTATAATACCGATGGGAATGCCTGAGTAAAAGGCTAGTGTTGCCCAGGTGTGTCGTGCGGTGTACGAACTGATATTAGTGCCGGGGAGCAGCAATGTGGCCATTTTGGCTAGCTTGCGGTTGAATGTGCGTAAAGCCTGACGATAATTCTCGTATAGTTTCTTTTCGTTTTCTGTTGTTTCGTCAAGAATAGGAAAGAGATAACCGGAATCAGTTTTCTTGTTCCGGCATTTCTCAAACAGAGCAGTTGCTTCATGCGGAATGCGTACTACCATTTTCTTTCCGGTTTTGTGACGGCAGTAGGTGATACAGTGTTCCTTTAGGTCTTGTTTGCGCAGGTAGGCCATATCAATGAATGGCATTCCACGGAAAAGAAACATCAACAGAAAATAAGCGAGTACATTTTGTACGTCTTCGGGCAATTTTTCAAAATCCGTGCGCAGTAATGTATTCATTTGCTCTTCTGTAAGCGACCGTTTGGACTGTGCCTCCACCTTTGTATATACACTATCAAACAGTCTGGCATCATAAGTCAGGCGCTTTGCTTCCACGAGCCTGTTGTAAACCGCTTTGAGCACTCGCATATAGGTGGAAACCGTGTTCCAGCTTGCATTTCTGCTTCGCAGCCATGCTTCGTACTCTTTCAGCTTGCCTGCCGTAAAAACGTCCGTTACCAGTATTTCTTCTGTGCCCTGTCCGCCGGAAAACTTCGTAAAAGAGTTTAGCGTGGCATTATAAGTATGTACTGCCGGGCGTTTTTTGTCTGCCGTCAACCTTTCAATGACCGACTTCATGTATGGTGACAGATGCACCATCTCAACATTCTTTTCTTCTTTATCCATAAATTTAAATTTTAATTTCCGCATCCCGCGGTCTTTTTTGAAACAGACCTACTGGGGAAATGTTTATGGATGCAAGATAAAGAATTTTATGGGCGAAGAAAACAAAAGATGTTTCAACTAGTTCCATTTTTTGTTTCATACCTTGAAACGAATGGTTTCCCGTAGTGAAACAGTTTGTTTCTCGGTGTGAAACGAATCGTTTCACCCTTTGAAACTTTTAGTTTCTAGCGCTTGAAACAAAAAGTTTCAGCAGGCTAGAAACTAGTTAGAACGCAGCTTTACCAATTATACTCATCCGTGTAACTGTCAAAGACCGGTTCTTCGGTGATACCTTTCCGGCGAAAAAGCTGGCGGATATAGTTTTGCTCTGCGGGGCTTAGGAAGCGTTCTTCGCGATAAAAGCGATAGTAAAGCGTTTTTCCGAAATGCCCGATCAGTTGTTGCTTGATGTTTGTTCCGTCCTTATAAGGTACGTTGTCCAGCAGGTGGCTGATACCCCATGCCACATGTATCTTTTCTGCGTTTTGGAAGTGGGGACAGTCAATTCCGGTGGCCGGAATACACATTGGGTTTACGATGCTGATGTAGGACGTGTCAGCGGTAGTGAGAAGTGCAGCCACCCGACGCAGGCAGTTACAAGCTTTCGGACATTGCTCGTTGTAGCAGCGGGCGTAGTTGAAAGGGACTGTTTTGTTTTTTAATTTATAGTCGTTCATTTTATATTGTATATTACATACATGATTGACAAAGGTAGTGCTTTTATTATGGAAAGGTACAATTTGAAAAAGAAAAAACGTGAAAGAATGGGTGAAGGGAACACCCTTCACCTATAAACTGCTTATAGATAGGATAATACAAGGAAAAGTGAAGGGTGAAGAGATTGTTCATTATAACTCTTCGCATACCCGCATTTCCATACCTTTATATACCACTACAATCTTGTGTAGTTGCGTGGAGCCAATAGCTTGTTTCACCGTGTCCGTGTCGGCATAGCGATTGGCCTGGGCGATGGCTTCCTGACGCAATTCCTCCACACGGTTTTCAGAATCGCGATATTTGGCGTACTTCAACTCAACGATGTAGCTGTGCTTCATGTCAGAATATATGTCCAACATGGGACAGAGGAAAATATCGACGTAACCCGCTTGTGTATCTTGCTCGGAGATAGGACGGTAGAAGCGGTTTTGCGCAGTCATGGCCAAGGTGAAGCCGTGAACGAAGGATTCGCCCTTTTGCTTGTCACGCTGGGATGCATAACGTTTCAGGCAGTCGGCAATGTAACCGAAATAGGCTTGCCAATTGCCGTCATAGGCGAGCTGGCTTGAAAGTTCGCTCTTTTCGTAGCTGCTGAAATTCAAGTCTGCGTCGTTGTAGGTATTCAGCAAATAAGTGTAGAGCTGCTCTTGAACCACCAGGTTCGGAATGGTCAGTTTGGTCTTGCCTTTATCTATTCCGCTAATGGTCAACATTCCGAAATAGTAGAGCAGGCTTATAAAATTGTCCGGATTGGTGATGTTGACGGCAGGGAAACCTTTCTTCAGTTCACCGGTGATATAACCTTGACTCACTAAAGTTTGAATGACGGAAGCATCGTGTGCAAACTCCTTATCCTTTCGAATGAGCATACGCAGCTTTTCATAGTCGATACGTATATTATCTTCTATCATTTCTCGTGGTGCTTTGCCGTTATCTATGTAATTCTTCACGAAGTAGAGCACCATGTTGGAGTTGTACATGGTAGTTTCACCGTAACAATCTTGTGCGAAGCAATAATTGTCGTACCACGGTTTCATTATTTCAATTAGTTCGTCAACAGTATGGCGGAAAGGGCTGTTCGTTGAATAATAAGTCAGCATTTCGCGCACTTCTTCTTCGGTGAACCCCATCATTTGGTTAAATTGGGGTGTAAGTGAGTAGTTCGTGCCGATGTTGAAGCCACTCGTCAGGTCATCCATCGTTACGGGGCTTACGCCGGTGATGAAACAACGCTCTATGCTGGAATAAGTTCCTGCCTTCACCTTATTGAAGAAAGCACGCAGATAACCTTCGCCATGCGTTTCATCAGTGTAGCGGTGCAAGCTTTCCGCATCGGAAAGGATGGCGTTGGTGAAGTGGTCGTATTCGTCGATGAAGAGATACATTTTCTGTCCGGCACGTTCGCACTCCGAAACCAAATAGTCCAGTTGGTTGACAGCCCCGTCCTTTTCGTCCAATCGTTCTCTGATGCCGTGTGGTAGAAGGTCGGAGTAGACTTCACAGAAGAAGTCGAAGCGGATTTGGCAATGTGCATCCAGTCCTTTTCGATAATCGTTCAGTTCGCCGGTGATGCCTGAAAAGTTAAGGTAAAGCACCAGGTAGCTGTTGCGGTTTGCTGTGGGATGCTTCCCGATGTAGAGGTCGCCGAATAAATCGTTGAACTTATCGCGGGTACGCACATCGTAGTAGTGTTGCAGTACGTTCAGCGTGAGGCTTTTGCCGAAGCGGCGGGGACGGATGAAGAAAAAGAACCGGTCTGCCTGCTCTATCATAGGAATGAAGCGGGTTTTGTCTACATAATAATAGTCTTCGCGGCGGATGACTGCGAAGTTCATCATACCGTAAGGCAAACGCTTTCTGTTGGGTACTATATATTCCATTGGATCCATTTCCTGTCCTCCTGCTGATTTCTTATATTATAACTTGCTTATTAATAGCGTTAACGACACAAAGATAGTAAAAGTTCTTGTTGGGTACGAGGCATCCTCAAAAAAGTATTGGAAAAACTCATTCACACTAAGAATTGCAGCCTTCGCAAAACTATTCTGAAACAGCTGTGAAGGGGCGGAAATAATTCTCGGGGTTAGCTTGTTTTTACTGAAAGATACTGTATTTTTGTGCAGAACTAAAAAATAGATTATGTTGGACATTATTTTGATTGTAATTAGTGCCCTTTGTATGATAGCCGGGTTAGCTGGTTGTATTCTGCCGTTTCTTCCCGGTCCGCCTATTGCTTATGTCGGGTTGGTTATTCTGCACTTCACGGATAAGGTACAATATTCTACGACACAATTCATCGTATGGTTATTGATTGTAGCTGTTTTGCAGGTATTGGATTATTTCACTCCGATGCTGGGAAGTAAATATAGTGGCGGTAGTAAATGGGGTAATTGGGGATGTATCATAGGAACCCTTGTCGGTCTTCTTTTCTTGCCTTGGGGCATTATTCTCGGTCCGTTTCTTGGAGCGGTGATTGGTGAACTATTAGGAAATAAAGAGTTCTCGCAGGCACTTAAATCAGGTGTGGGCTCTTTACTCGGATTTATATTCGGAACTTTACTGAAGTTCGTTGTCTGCGGTTATTTTTGCTATCAATTTATCATAGGTCTTATTCGGTAACCTATTTGATGTTGTAAAACATTCGTAAGAATAACCTATCTATTGCCTTTACATAGAGTACTAAATCGATGTGTGTTCGTCTTTATTGAAGTAGCACATTGAGGTAGTACCATGAAAAAGACTTTTATTTATCTTTCTTTTATCATTTTCTTGGGGTGGTTTCCCTCGCTTTTTGCGGGAGAAATTTATGTATCCCTGCAGGGGAATGATAAGAATCCCGGGACAAAGGAAGCTCCGTTTTATACATTAAACCGGGCAATCAAGCAGGCTCGTGAATGGCGTAGACTGAATCGGCCGGAAGTAGCTGGAGGAATTTATATTCGTTTGGAAGAGGGTGTTTATGCCCAGCGCAATTCTCTATTTCTTCGTCCGGAAGATAGTGGGACACCCGATTCTCCAACGGTGATTTGTGCAGTAGATGGTGCTCACCCTGTAATTAGTGGTGGAGTTGCTGTTACGGGGTGGAAGCGTGGATGTAATCATCCGGCAATTCCTGAAAAGCTAAGGCAGAAGATATGGTCGGCAGAGGCTCCCCTAATAGGAAATAGAAGAGTAGAAACCCGGCAAATGTGGGTGAACGGTCATAAAGTTCAAAGAGCTGCGCAATTTCCTGACGGAGGATTGGAACGAATGATTGACTTCAATCCGGAAGAGCAGACAATAACGATCCCCGTTTCTCAAAGTGTAAATCCGAAAAGACTACAAAATGCCGGCCAACTGGAAATGATTGTCCATCAACGCTGGGCGATTGCTATTTTGCGCGTGAAAAGTATAGACGTGAAAGACGGACAAGCTGTAGTTCGCTTCCATGAACCCGAAAGTCACTTGGAGTTTGCGCATCCCTGGCCGCAACCCGCCATCGGAGGAGAGAAAGGAAATTCTTCCTTTTGTCTGACCAATGCACTGGAATTGCTGGACCAACCCGGTGAATGGTTTCAGGAATATCCTTCCGGCACGATTTACTATTATCCGCAGGCGGGCGAAAATATGGAAACAGCTGAAGTGATTATCCCTGCTTTGGAAACTTTAGTGACCATAGACGGTACATTGTCCCGTCCGGTAAAGCATATACAATTTAACGGAATTACTTTTACGCATACCTCCTGGATGCGTCCTTCTTATCAGGGACACGTCACCTTGCAAGGGGGATTTCCTTTATTGGATGCCTATAAACTACAAGAACCGGGGCTTCCGGAAAAAGCAGAACTGGAAAATCAAGCTTGGATCACCCGTCCCGAAACAGCGATACGTGTAAGAGGTGCTGAACATATTGATTTCAAGCATTGCACCTTCCGTCATTTATCGTCCACCGGACTGGATTATGAATGGGCAGTCACAGCATCGAGCGTCGAAGATTGTCAATTTACGGATATTGGAGGAACGGCTTTACTGGTCGGTGCATTTCCGGACGGAGGATTTGAGACGCACATTCCTTTTATTCCTGCTGACGTACGGGAATTATGTTCCCATATTACTATCAGAAACAATTTCATCAGTAATGTGACTAATGAGGACTGGGGATGTGTAGGTATCGGCGCCGGATATGTCAGAAACATGGATATTTCTCATAATGAAGTCTGCCATCTGAACTATTCAGGGATTTGTGTAGGCTGGGGATGGACATCGCTGGAGAGCGGAATGTGCAACAACCGGATAGAAGCAAACTATGTACATCACTTTGCCCGTCGGCTATACGATGCAGGCGGCCTGTATACTCTTTCCAACCAGCCGGGTTCCGTCATGCGAAATAACCGGATCGAACATTTAATCGAAGCCCCCTACGCTACGAATGACCGTGCTTTTTATATCTATCTGGATGAAGCTACGGACGGATATACAATGGAAAACAACTGGTGTCCCGCTGAACGTTTTGATTCGAACCGCCCCGGGAAAAAGAACGTGTGGAAGAATAATGGCCCTCAAGTGGCGGACAGTATTAAATACAAAGCCGGAAGAATAAAGCAAGATTGAAACAAATCAATGGATTAACATAGTCATCAATATACTAGCAATCAATAAACTAGTGTAATAATCATTAGAACTAGACTAGTATGGTAATCATTCAAACTAATATGATAATTATAGTAATCAATAAACGATATTTAATCAATAAAATAGATGAAACCAACGAACTACCACTTATTTGATTTCCTTGATTTCGATACCGAGTTATCAAGGAATGAGTCGCTTTGGAAAGCATACAAGCCAACGGCTGTTTATGAAAAGGAAGGAGATATTTACGTAACAGTTCCCTTTCAGAAGCAAAAGCTGGCTAACGATATGATGGCGGATACCGATGTTCCCCAGGAGGAATATACGTTAATCATCCGTCAGTATAACATCGGCATCACCCGCCTGTTTCTTGGCTTCGGCGATTATGTACTGACAGATGAGTCGGAAATGCTGCAATTCAGTGACCGGATTCAGAAAGTGCCCCTGTTTATAAAAGAACAAAAAGGAAAATGGATTCTTTCGACGGAGGACGGAACGAAGCGTGCCGTTATCAATGTGGAAGAGCCTCTATTAGACCGATGGAGCGAATTGCTTCCCGACCCTCAAGAAACGCTTGATATCACTTTATACCTTGACGGAAAGCGTGAAATCCGCTTGTCAGCCTACGACCATTTTTCGCCTCCCCGCTACGATGCGTTACCTGTTGCTTTTTGCAAACGCGACGGTCGGAAAGAACGTGCAACGCTTTCTTTTGAATGTAAGCCCGATGAATGTTTTGCCGGAACCGGAGAACGTTTCTTTAAAATGGACTTAAGCGGACAGACTTTCTTCCTGAAAAACCAGGACGGGCAAGGAGTCAATAACCGGCGTACTTATAAGAATATCCCCTTCTATCTATCCAGCCGCATGTATGGAACATTCTACCATACATGTGCTCATAGCAAGCTCTCGCTGGCCGGACATTCCACCCGTTCCGTACAGTTTCTAAGCGACCAGGCATTGCTGGATGTATTTGTAATAGGCGGTGATACGATGGAAGATATTCTTCGCGGTTATCGTGACCTGACCGGCTATCCGTCTATGCCTCCTCTTTGGAGTTTTGGCGTTTGGATGAGCCGTATGACTTATTTCAGTGCCGATGAAGTAGACGAAATATGCGACCGTATGCGTGCCGAACACTATCCCTGTGATGTAATTCATCTGGATACGGGCTGGTTCCGTACCGATTGGCTCTGCGAATGGAAATTCAATGAAGAACGGTTCCCCGATCCGAAAGGATTCATCGGGCGGTTGAAAAAGAACGGCTATCGTGTCTCTTTATGGCAACTTCCATACGTTGCGGAAAATGCAGAGCAGATTGATGAAGCCAGAGCCAATGATTATATAGCCCCATTGACCAAACAACAAGCGACCGATGGTTCCAACTTCTCCGCCCTGGATTATGCCGGAACAATCGACTTTACTTATCCGAAAGCAACCGAATGGTACAAAGGACTATTGAAACAACTCCTGAATATGGGAGTAACCTGTATCAAAACCGATTTCGGTGAAAACATTCACATGGACGCCCTCTATAAAGGTATGAAGCCGGAATTGTTGAACAACCTGTATGCCCTGCTTTATCAAAAGGCCGCTTACGAAATTACGAAAGAAGTGACAGGTGACGGCATTGTCTGGGCACGTTCCGCATGGGCGGGATGCCAGCGTTATCCTTTGCATTGGGGAGGCGATTCATGTAGCTCTTGGGATGGAATGGCAGGTTCTCTGAAAGGTGGTCTACATTTCGGTCTGTCGGGATTTGCTTTTTGGAGCCATGATGTTCCCGGCTTCCATACATTGCCCAATTTTATGAACTCGGTAGTAGCAGATGATGTGTACATGCGTTGGACTCAATTCGGCGTATTCACATCGCATATCCGTTATCACGGAACCAATAAGCGTGAACCCTGGTACTATCCGGCCATAGCTCCGTTGGTGAAAAAGTGGTGGAAATTGCGTTATTCGCTCATTCCATACATCATAGAACAAAGTAAACTAGCCATAGAAAGCGGCTATCCGCTCTTGCAGGCACTCATTCTGCATCATCCGGAAGATAAACTTTGTTGGCATGTGGATGATGAATACTATTTCGGCAATGATTTCCTGGTAGCTCCGGTGATGAACAGCGAGAACCGTCGGGATATCTATCTTCCCGAAGGAAAATGGGTGAACTTCTTTACGGGAGAACGTCTGGAAGGAGCATGCTGGCTGAAAGACGTATACGTTCCATTGGAAGAAATGCCCGTATATGTGCGTGCAAATGCCGTGATCCCCATCTATCCGGAAGACGTGGACTGTACGGATGAAATGGATTTAAGCAAGAGCATGGCTTTACGCATAGATAATGATTATAAAGGATTTTGGACTATGATAGATTGTGGTAGAAAATTAATTAATTTAGTATAGTATGAAAACATGGAAGAGTAATTTAGAAGAAACAAAACAACGTTATATAAATTGGTGGAACCATAAAGGAATCATTCTCAATATGTGGGAACACTTCCAGGAAGGAGTGCAACCACATGCAGAGATAGTACCTCCCGCGCCGGCAAAAGATTTGTCGCAAAAATGGTTCGACCCTCAATGGAGGGCTGAATATCTGGACTGGTACGTAGCGCACAGCAGTCTGAAAGCGGATATTCTTCCGGTTGCGAATACCCAACTGGGTCCCGGTTCTCTGGCCGCCATCTTAGGCGGAGTGTTTGAAGGTGGGGAAGATACCATCTGGATTCATCCCAACCCGGATTTCACCGATGAAATAGTCTTTAACCCCGAACACCCGAACTGGATTCTTCATAAAGAACTCCTGAAAGCCTGCAAAGCGAAAGCCAACGGACACTACTTTGTCGGTATGCCCGACCTGATGGAAGGACTGGATGTCCTGGCCGCACTGAAAGGAACGGATAGGGTATTATTGGACACAGTGATGCAGCCCGAAATCTTGGAACAACAGATGCAGCAAATCAACGACATCTACTTCAAAGTATTTGATGAACTATACGACATCATCCGTGAAGGCGACGAGATGGCTTTCTGTTATTTCTCGTCCTGGGCTCCCGGAAAGATGAGTAAACTGCAAAGTGATATTTCGACCATGATTAGTCAGGATGATTATCGCCGGTTTGTGCAACCTTTTATTCGTGAACAATGTCAGAAGATTGATTATACCCTTTATCATCTGGATGGAGTGGGAGCCATGCATCACCTGCCTGCCTTGCTTGAAATTGAAGAATTGAATGCGATTCAATGGACTCCCGGAGTGGGCGAACCACAAGGAGGATCTCCCAAATGGTACGATTTGTATAAGAAGATTCTGGCAGGCGGAAAGAGCGTGATGGCTTGCTGGGTGACATTAGACGAACTAAAACCCCTATTGGATCATATCGGCGCGGACGGTGTACATTTGGAAATGGATTTCCATAACGAAAAGGAAGTGGAGCAGGCCATGCGGATTGTTGAAGAATATACCGGTTCTTCTACCGCTGTAAATACCAATAAACATCAACAGGATGCCGACTTGGCAGCTACCGGACAGGAACGTATTTGTATACGGGAAGAACAACACCAGGAAGAGGATAAACTGAAACCTCTGTATGAAGCCATTGTTGCCGGGAAACTGGAACCTGCGGTTGAAATCACCCGACAAGCCATTGCGGAAGGAGTAGCTCCCCAAATGATTATCAATAATTATATGATTAAAGCAATGGGCGAAGTGGGACAACGTTTCCAGGATGGAAAGGCTTTTGTTCCCCAACTGTTGATGGCAGGACGTGCCATGAAAGGGGCTTTGGAACTACTGAAACCTTTATTGGCAGGAAGTGCTTCCACTACAATCGGTAAGATTGTCATCGGTACAGTGAAAGGAGATCTCCATGATATTGGTAAAAACCTGGTGGCTTCCATGCTGGAGGGGTGCGGCTTTGAAGTCATAAATATTGGTATTGATGTGACTTGTGACAAGTTTGTGGAAGCTGTGAAGGAAAACCATGCTGACATCTTGTGCATGAGCGCATTGCTGACTACTACCATGACGTATATGAAAGAGGTTATTCAGGCATTGGAAGAGGCCGGTATTCGTAATCAGGTGAAAGTGATGATTGGCGGAGCACCCGTCAGTCAGGGGTTTGCTGACGAAATCGGTGCGGACGGATATAGTGATAATGCGAATACAGCCGTAGCAGTTGCCAAAGAACTGATTGGAAATAAAAAATAGAATAAAAAGGCACGGATACACGGATCAACACGGCTCTTAATTACATAGCCTATTAAAACCGTGAAATCCATGTAATCCTTGCCTAAAAGAAAATTAGATTTAAACTTACGTTACTTATTTAATACTTGAATTATGCATGTGAAATTCTTAGAGACATTAGATTGGAGTATTCTGATTGCCTACTTCCTTATTTTGATAGCTATTGGTATATGGGCAAGTTCTAAACGAAAAAAGGGGAGTAGTCTTTTCCTTGCGGAGAATTCGCTGAAGTGGTATCATATCGGCTTCTCCATGTGGGGGACGAATGTGGGACCTTCCATGTTGATAGCTTCCGCAAGTGCCGGATTTACTACCGGTATTGTTTCGGGGAATTATGCCTGGTATGCATTTGTCTTTATATGTCTGCTTGCTTTTGTCTTTGCTCCCCGATATTTGGGTAGTCGCATCACGACATTGCCCGAATTTATGGGAAAACGTTTCGGACAATCTACCCGTAACATCCTTGCCTGGTATACCATTATTACCATTCTTATTTCATGGCTTGCATTGACTTTATTTGCCGGTGGAGTCCTGATCCGTCAGGTCTTCGATATTCCTATGTGGCAATCGGCATTGCTGTTACTTGTCATCTCCGCTTTCTTCACGATGCTCGGCGGACTGAAAGCTGTGGCCTACACGAATGTATATCAAATGATACTGTTGATTGTAGTATCAGCCACACTGGCTATCACTGTCTCTTATACACATCTCCGAGCCCACGAGAC
>ENA-OZHC01000907-OZHC01000907.1-human-gut-metagenome-genome-assembly--contig:-NODE-907-length-11711-cov-6.795556_pt1 | contig 11711 bp, 14 predicted proteins | sample MGYA00244043_ERZ653680 | MGnify/ENA primary metagenome ERZ653680 (study PRJEB26926, sample SAMN06165323) | human gut metagenome | biome: ENVO:00009003; feature: ENVO:2100002; material: ENVO:00002003...
CGAGATCTGCGCATGTCTCGTGGGCTCGGAGATGTGTATAAGAGACAGGTAGTAACCTACTCCCCGAAAAATGGTTTATAAACTGCTATAAATAAACAATTTGCAGAATCATCTTTTCTAATCTTTATTTATTCTTCCGTTTACGGTCTTCTCTACCAATAGCATTTTGCAAAGCGTCTAATGTTTTAGTAAGATTGTACGGTTTACGAGTAAACACTTCACCAATCTTATCGTAGATACTACCGAATTTAAGATTGAAAAGCTGCTCAAAGCCACGAGCTAAACAAGCCTCTGAAACAGGTTTTCCATTCTTTCCGGTAATCTCTCCTTGAAGAAATAAACCAAGTACAATTTCAGCAATACCAATAATTCCCAAGTCTTTTGACTTAGGAATTACATACAGGTCTGACTTGAACTCTGTAGACACAGGCGAATTAAACTGTTCGGGATGGATGATTTTTAAGTTGAGTAACTCTAATTCTGCATCAATTAGGGATAATGCTTTATTTTTAGGCGCATTTTTCCCCCTGCCCATCCTGATACAACCCCTTTAAAGGGGCTATCTCAATACGGGTGAGATTCAGCATTCGAAAGACATGAGCATAATCTTCCGAATTGCTAATTGTTTCTGTGTGCTTTACAAATTCCTCATAAGCATCTTGCATTTCTGTGTTAATAACTTTTTGTGAGGTATCAGCCAGTAAGATGAAAAACCTCGTTCTCAATAAATCATTCATAGGCATAAAATTTAATTGTGAATAAATTATATATATATCAAAGCATTAGCTTTGTATGCTGAATGATTTCTTGTTTTGTTTGTAGTTCCTCTGCTAATCAGAATGATTCAAGGGATATTCAGCCTTATTGGTCGCAATTCCAGAAATAATGAACTTTAAATTCCAGTTTCTTACAAATATAATTCACTGGCATGAGTTCTAAAATAGCGAAATGTAGCTATGCAGAAGAACTGCAACTTGTATCAATCCTTGTTAATGATTTCTTTATATAGTTCATAATCTCTCTTTATTTCTGGTAAGTAATTCATCCTTTTTTCCCTCTGCAATATATGGTAAGCACTGGCGTATTTTATCAGTAGACCAATTCCACCATTTCAGTATGAGTAATTGTTGAATTACCTCTGCGTCAAAGCGTTTTCGTATTTCTTTGGCAGGAGTGCCGCCCACAATCGTATAAGGTGGGACATCTTTCGTCACTACAGCACGTGCGGCAATAATAGCACCATCACCGATATGAACGCCCGCCATAATCACAGCTTCGTAGCCGATCCATACGTCATTGCCGATCACAATATCGCCTTTGTTGTCCCATGCATTAGTAATATTCGACTTTTCCAATTCCCATTCTTCATAAAATAGAGGGAAGGTATAGGTAGACAGAGATTTCAATGTATGATTCGCACAATTAAACAGAAACTTCGTACCACAGGCAATAGAACAGAATTTGCCAATGATTAACTTCTCCCGATGGATGGGGTAATGATAAAGTACATTGTTCTTCTCAAATAGTAAGGGATCGGCTACAAAATCATTGTAAATGGTATAATCGCCTACCTCTATCTGTGGATCTTTAATCACGGCATTCAGATAGACCGTTTGCTTATCTCCGGTACGTGGATATATTTTTGTCATCATAACTTGATTCGTTTTTAATAGTGTTTACTTTTCAGATAGATAATAGATTGCAGTGCCAGCAGGATCACAAATAGATATTCTGCCGTCAAGTAGAGGGGTAAAGATGCATCTATACAGAAGCTCAACCAATAGAGATATACTAAATACACACAGGTGGTTGTCACCTGAAACAGAAAGGTGATTTTGGTTTTCCCCGTTCCCCCGACAGCATTGAGATATACATAGCCGGGTAGTGCAAACGTGTAATTCAGTAGCATCACCACGAAAGGAGCAAATGCTAATTCCACCAATAGTTCGCTATCGGTGTAGAAGCCCACGATACAACGATTACAGAGCAACGCAATTCCTACCAATGGAAAGCCAATGATATATCCCAATTTCAGAACCTTGTGGCAAATCGGGAAAAGTTCTTTTCTCCCTCCTGCTCCAATAGCATTGCTCACTAATGAACCCGTAGTGACAGCAAAGGAATTGGCGATTACGAAAAAGAGAGCCGATACGCTTCGGGTGATATTGGAAATAGCTAACTCTGTTTTCCCTAAATGCTCGATTGCCACGAAAAATAGAAACCAAGGGGCTACGCTGATAAAAGCATGGAGCATACTCCACACAGACAGATTCAGGACTTTGATAAGTAACCGTCCATCATACACGGGCTTCAATCCGTATTTTTCTTTGTCTATCTTCGCTCCTGTGTAGATACAAAGTACAATCAAAGAACCCATTTCCGCTAAAGATGAAGCGATGGCTGCTCCCGAAATACCTAATCCCAGTGTGAATATTAAGAGGTAGTTCAGCGGGATATTAATCGCCACCGCAGTAACAGCAGAGCATGATAAGGCTTTTGTGTGCGTTATTCCAACGAAGAAAGACCGGATAGCCAGAAAAGGAAATGAGAATAACAGCCCGAAACTGCGCCAATCCAAATAGCGGACTACTGCTTGATAAATCTCCGGTGAGGAAATTAGCCGTTTCAATAGATACGGAGAAACGGCATGAATCAGCAGGCAAAGCAAGACGGCTAATCCCAATAAAAAGAATAGCCCCTGAAAGAATGTCTTTCCAGTTTCCTTATAATTCTGTCCCCCGTTTCTCCGGGCAATCATTACTTGCAATCCGATGCTGAACCCAAAGCCCAACATATAGACTGCCAGATAATAAATTCCGGCAATAGCGGATGCTCCCAATTCCACCTCGCCTACGTGACCTAAAAAGACAGCATCCGTTATATTGATTAACTGCTCCATTAAGATGCTCATCATTACCGGAAAGATGATGAGCCAGATTTGTTTATATGTATAATTCATTGCTCAACTGCAAAATAGCACGACACGAACAGACTGCATCATATAGTCTGCCAGCTCGTAAATTCATAAATAAAAGGATATAAAATTTCTGTGGCAAATAAATCGTTATTTGTCAAATAGCTGAATAGCTTTCTTGAAGGGGGCTATTCGCAGGAGCGTAGCTATATACAGAGTTTCATAAGAAGTGAATACTATTTGTGAGTTGATATAGCGCAAATGTATGAAAAATTAATAAATTCAATCTATCAATTCATGGATTTCTTTTATATGCAGGTGCAAATGTCCCAAATATCCTTCTATCATTTCTTGTAGCGTGACCTTTGTTCCTGTAAAGTCGCACCAGTAACTATCCAGCCTGTTCTTATCTACCGAGTTAATTACTTGGATGATGTGCAGATTGTAACACTTCCATAACTGGATTAAGTTAGCCCAGTCTGCATTCTGATAATCTTGTAAAGCTATCCACAAGTCATTATCCTGTGTATAATCAGGGAAGAAAAGCAGGTCTTTGCTATATTGCAACCGAACCATGCGTTGGTGATTATTGGATGCCGAATCAATCAAGTGACCGAGAATCTGCTTGATGGTGCGATTCTGCGTATTTCGCCTTTGTGTGATAACCTCTACGGGCAGACTACTTAACAATTTCTCTTCTGTTTCAATAACCTGTGTGATACCTGCGGTTATATGTATAAAATTACTTTCTTGCATAACTTTCTAATTTTAAATACTTCTGCAAAAGTAAGTTCTTTGCCTATCACCCACTTGTAAAAAACTGACTTTATCACAAATGACTACGCACGATTATGCGATTTAATAACATTCAGCCTACAACCTTCGGAAAAGAATGTAGAATACGGAGAATGCGAAGATAGATATTGAGTAGGCGAACAGCCTGTAAACTCTTTAAAGTCTTTCACCAAGTGCGAAGGATCGTAAAAGCCACACGAATAAGCCAAGTCTACGAACTCCATCCCCGGATTATTCTGCAATAGATACAGTGTCCGCTGAAAACGAACTACCCGGTAATACTCTTTAGGGCTCATTCCTAAATAGTTGGTAAATACTCGCTTGAATTGCCTATATCCCAAACAAGTACTTTCCGCAAGGGTATTCACATCAATTTGCGGTTGATTGATTATTTGGCAGATAGCGTGCTGCGTTCTTTGGTAGTTACAATTTACATCGACCAACCGTTGCATGAAAAAGCGTTCGATCAACCGTATGCAGGTTTCAACGGCTGGTTCGACAGAAATATTTCGTTTTAGGTCATTCAATTCTATATCTTCCAGATCTTCTACATTTATATAATGGTTGTAAAGCTCACTCATAGAACACCGGACAAATGGATTTAGTCCCAAAGGATGAAATATAACGGCAATCATATCAATATTGCCCTCTGAAATCAAACTCCCATAAGTTGAGAACTGTCCCCGGATAAAATTCTTTGGCTGTAAACCTTTTGATTGGATATTTAGATTCTCACCCCGATGAAAAACAAGATGCACGCACCCCGATGGAATAGTCTGTACCATTACTGGCTCTACTACATCGGTCTTTAGCACCCAATAGTATTTTATATATTGGGAAAGTATAGGTGACGGATATAGAATTTTGCTTTCTTTCATCGTTATTCTGTTAATCTACTGTGCACATGGCGGTAAATATAAACGTTAATCTCCGCATGACAATAGAGTAAGCCAAAAATTTAGATGAATGGCGTGTGTCTTGTTCCGTTATATGTCAGCGTTAAACGGTGCATTGCCCTCGTTGCTGCCACATATAGCATACTCCGGTCGATCTCCGAATGATAATTCTTATCATCCACCTGTGGGATAATCACCTCATCGAATTCCAAACCCTTTGCCATGTGTGCAGAGGTGATAACAATACCCTGTACAAAAGCAGAACTTTGGCTCGACAGGAAATGAATAGCGGGAATTTGTAATTTATCTGCCATCTCACGGGCTTGCAATTCGGTTTTGCAGACAATCCCCAGCGATTTATAGGCAGATGCCTGATAGGTGGCAATTAATTCTTTAATAGCAGATAGTTCTTCTTTCTCATTATTATATCGTAGTACTTGTGGTTTCTCCCCATGCCGTGCGACAGGTTCAAGATCGGTATTTGTCCGTATTTGCTGTGCAAAATCAGTGATCTCGCAAGTAGAACGGTAACTTTTACATAGCTTCATCACTTCGCCTACGACAAGAGCTTTCCGAATCATATCCGCAGCAGACGAGCCGTAAGGATTGACCGACTGGCTGGCATCGCCCAACACCGTTTTCCGGCAAGGGAATAGCTTTTGCATTACCTTGTACTGGATTGGAGAATAATCTTGCATTTCATCTACCAGCAAATGTTTGACACAATTCTTTGTATTACCTTCTAAAGCGATATGCAGATACGCCAATGGTGCTATGTCGGCATATTCGAGCATGCGGTTCTTTCGCATTTTAAACAGTTCCGGCTTATCCATCCATGTGAAGAAATCTTTATAGACTTGTAGGTCATTGTTTCCGGTAAACATTCGCTTGATCTCTTTTTTGAGGAAATTCCGTTCGGCAGTCGTCACGGTGAAAGCATACTGTACTTTCATCATATCGAAAATATAATCCGTCATTGCCTCAAACCGCTGGCGCATGGGGTATCGGTTGAAACGGTGGAATTGCTCTTCGATAAATTCAGCCGGGACGGTGATATGTTTCGTCAGTTTTACACTTTCTGCTTTAAAGTAGTGGCTTTCGATGTACAGAATGAAGCGATCCAGACTGGCGATGAAGTCGAAAGATGATTTATATTCGATTCGCTCAATAAAGTCCGGTGTTGGTTTGGTCAGTAATTCATTCACTTGCTCAAAAAAGCTAAGGTATTTGTATTTGTGATTCAGCACTTCGGAAAGTATCTGCTCCATGCTGGTTTCGGGTACGGTTTCTTCGCCCAGTTCGGGCAGCACGTTAGAGATGTAATCGGCAAACACCTTGTTCGGGGAAACGATCAGGATGTCTTTTGATGAGATACTGCCCTGAAAAGCATACAGCAAGTAGGCGATGCGGTGCAGGGCAATAGAAGTTTTGCCCGAACCCGCCACTCCCTGAATGATGAGCGTTCGGGCTTCTTCATTACGGATAATCCGGTTTTGTTCTCGCTGGATGGTGGCAACGATGTTCTTCATCTTATCATCGGCATTAGCACTCAGTTCCTTTTGCAGAATATCATCGTGGACGGTCAGCGCACTTTCGATCATAAATTCCATCTTTCCAGCCCGAATCCGGTATTGGCGTTTCAGGGAAATATCCCCTTTTATCTCTCCCGATGGGGATTGATAAGATGCTTCGCCCAGTTCGTAATCGTAGAACATACTTGAAATAGGTGCTCGCCAATCATAAATTATGGTTGTTCGGCTTTCTGTATCGTGAAAGGTATGAATGCCGATATAAACAGGGATTATCGGACGGTTTTCGCTCTTCTCTTGAAAGTCGATTCGTCCGAAGTAGGGAATATCCACTATTTTGGCAAGCCGTCGGCGTTTGTCAATTACACTTTCGCCTATGGCAAAATGATTCAGGATGCTTTCACGCATCGAGCGTATCTCATGCGGATCAATATCTTTATTACTCCAAAGATAGTCTTTGTACTCTGCCAATGTATCTACATGATCTTTCACGGACACATCGGTATGGCTGATTATCTGTTTCAGCCGGGCGATTATTTGCTGCAAATAGCTTCTTTCTTGCTTCTCTGTTTGATTGAACATCGTAGTAATTTATTGCTAAAGGATGAAAATAGAGTCAAAACGGTGTGCAAAATTACTGCAATCGGGTAGGATAGGAAATGGCTATTTATAGCTATATATCCATAAGTTTTGTATCTTTGCACACTCAAAATGAACGATATGGATATTCTTGAACTTGCCCTACATAATCAGCAAACCGCTTGGAAGATACTGGAACATACTGGTATTATTCCGGCATGGGAGCGTATTGGGGCAACCGTTCATCTGGTAGGCTCGCTCAAATCCGGTCTATTGGCGAAGAGTCGGGATATAGACTTGCATATCTATACCGATAAGCTCGATATTGCAGAAAGTTTTTCCGTCATGCAAAATCTTGCCGAACGGCTATCTTTCAAGGAAGTTCACTATAAAAATCTGATTCAGACGGAAGAAGAGTGCATCGAATGGCACGTCCTCTACGAAGACGAGGACAGGAATACATGGAAGTTCGACATGATTCACATTCGCAAAGGTTCAAAATATGATGGAGTAGTGGAGAACGTGACTGCTGCCATTACGAACCGACTTACCCCTGAAATCAAGCAAACCATCCTTCAAATTAAATTCGATGTGCCGGACGGTGTACAGATTCCCGGCATAGAAATCTATCATGCCGTTTTCGTGGGGGGAGTCCGCAATTACGAAGAACTGGAACAATGGAGAAAAAACAATCCGCTGACAAATAGCTTGGATTGGCTGCCGTAATTAATAGAGAATACCGAAACTTTCTGCCCGATTAAGGGCTTCGATCACATTATCTACATTAAGTTTTGCCAATATATTCTTGCGGTGATTGTTCACCGTGTAAATACTAAGGTTCAGTTTAGATGCAATCTCCTTGCTCAAAAATCCCTGCCGGATTAGTAAGAGTATTTCCTTTTCCCGCTTGGTTAATTGTTGGTCTGCCGGAACAACTGCCGATGCAAGTATCTCACCCGTTTTCCGATTAATAACTGTTCGCTTGATTCGCTCCATAGGCGTTTGATCGGGTGAAAGATCCATCATTCCCATAATCATCCACGCCTTTCCGTTCTTGTCTTTCTGAATCACTTGGTGACGACTGATTACATTCACATATTCTTGCCGGGCATTAAGCATACGAATTTGGAATATCTGCTGATAATCATTCCTCTGTTCCTGCGGAAGTGAATAAATGAACCGCCCGTGTTCAATCTGGTGTTCGATGAGTTGTGCCCGGTCGTCCGGGTGAATCCGTTCCTCTAATAAATCCCCCTGCTTCCGAATCGTCTTTATCCATGTAGGGTTATATCCGAATATGTTAGCGAAATTGTCGGATGCAAAATCGTACCGTTCTTTGAAAACATCCACCGTAAAAATGCAACTTTGGCTCATTTGTGAGAATGTCTGTATAGATGCTCTGCGTTCATTCCACAAATCATAGTCTACATCTAGTGGGCTGATCTGTTGTCTTGCCCATAATTCTTCGGGGGTTATCTTGTTGGTAATCATGCGGCAAAGATAAGCGATAAATCTTTTCGTATCTCTATTTCTATTTGACTTTCTAAGTAAATGCACTCAAAAAACGAATATCCTATTAGTCTATTCCAAATGAATTGAGCCAGAGGTAGACAGGATATACCACTTTCGGATAGTTTTGAAAACGGCTCTTGATTCTTCTTTCATTTGCCGATGAAAACAGAATCAACACGTTTTATAAACCATTAAAAAATGAAAGTATGGAAGTAGTAACCATTGAAAAAAGAACCTTTTCGTATGTCTGCGAACGGTTCACCGAGTTTGCCAAACGGATAGAAAGTTTGTGCAGCACTCATACTCAGAAAGTAGAAAACTGGCTGGATAGTCAGGAAGTGTGCCTGTTGTTAGGCTTTAGCAAGCGAACGCTACAATATTACCGGAGTAGCGGGCGACTGGCTTATTCTCAAATCGGTAGCAAGATTTATTATAAATCTTCCGATATTGAAAGAATTATTGCGGACAGCGAAACACAAAATCAATCACCCAAACAAATCATGCCTTATGAAAAGAACTAAAGAAGATTATCCGTCCTTCAACCTGTTTTCCATTGTCGGCACATGGGAAAGCGTTAATCTGAATCCTACGGTTATCATCTACCGGAACGATAAAGACTATCTTCTTTCTATTATATATGTATCGGAAACCACCAAACAGGCTTCGCCCGCTACTTATGAGATACAGCAAGATGGTAGCCAGTATTTTATTTCCATTGCATCCAAACGGATCTATGTAGATTATGATCCGGCAAAAGATGTACTTAGCATTTCATCGCTGGGTGACTATCTGCGCAACTAATCAACCAGCCAGCTAATCATATAACTGATTAGTCATCTAGCAATCTTGAAATCAATATTTCAATAAAACAATCTTTCAATCATGGAATTAATCAATAAAGATACACCACAAGTCAAAGAATTTATTTCTTCGCTCGATTCGATGCTGAATGGCATTGAATCTATTGTCAAGCATTACAAACCCCACCTGAACGGAGAACGCTTTCTTTCTAACCATGAAGTTTCCAAGAAACTGAATGTCAGTTTGCGAACCCTGCAAGAGTGGAGAGACACAGGGCTGATCCCCTTTATCCAGATAAAAGGTAAAATCATCTATCGCCAAAGCGATATTGATAAGCTGCTCCAAAAGCATTACTTTGAAAGCTGGAAAGAATAACTACCTAAAAGAGTATGATTTCCACTATCTTAAAAGGAAACCTCTTTTATTAAGGTGGAAATTATACCTTTGCATTCCAAACAGTTGCAATTATGAAGTTTGTAATAGAATCCGGCACACCTGCCGATATTGACGAATTAGAAAAGTTGTATGATGATCTGAATGATTATCTATCAGCTACCACCAACTATCCCGGATGGATAAAAGGCATTTATCCTATTCGTGAAGATGCGGTTGTTGGCATAGAAAATAATACTCTTTTTGTTGTCAGGTATGACGGAAAGATAGCTGGCTCTATTATCTTAGACCATCATCCCGATGAAGCCTATAATAGTGTAAGGTGGAAAATAGAAACTAACTACAGCCATATTTTTGTGATACGCACTTTTGTGGTGCATCCCTCATTCTTAAAAATGGGTATCGGTCGTGCTTTGATGGACTATTCGTTTGAACTGGCTCAACAATCAGGTATAAAATCTATCCGTTTAGATGTGTATGAAAATAATCTTCCGGCAATCTCCCTCTACGAGAAATGTGGTTTTGAATACATTGATACCGTAGATTTAGGCTTTGGCAACTACGGGTTAGATTGGTTCAAACTGTACGAGAAACTTGTTTAAATACTATTCCAGTGGAAGACGTTTTCCTCATGCCAGCCCCTAAAACATTGTTTTTCGGAATTTAATTTGAATCATTGACTTTTCCAGTGAAGTATTTAGTCTGTGCAAGTCTTTAGATGAAAATACGCTCGAAATGAAATGAGAGGAAGATTTTTATCTAAACCGAAGGCTCGGACTTGAACAGGCTAAATACGGAACTTACCTTTGTCAATGCTTCATATTAAGTTTTGAAAAACTTACAATAAAAGAAAAGGATTGAGAAAATGAAATTTATTCTTCCCAATCCTTTTTCTATGCTTGACTACCGCTTATATTATATAGCCAACTCCGACAGGCAGCTATTTACTTTTTGCATATCCTTTAGAATATTCTGATCCAGTACCCGTGCATAGTGTTTTGTTACGCTTGTATCTGCGTGTCCCAACATCTTAGCTACATTCTCCATACTCACGCCATTTGCAAGGCAAATGCTTGTGGCATAGGAATGTCGGGCTGAATGTGTGCACAGATTTTTCTGCAACCCGCATACATCGGCAATCTCTTTCAAATAACTGTTCATACGTTGATTGCTCAATACAGGCAATAGTTTTCCGGTACATTCTGCCACATTTTTATACTTTTCAAGTATAGAAGCTGCCACGGGTAACACAGGAATGTTACACATGATTTTTGTCTTTTGACGGTTCTTCCTTATCCAAAGTTCCCCTTTGTTATCTTTTACCAAGTGTTCAGGTGATAAATCTTTCACATCGCTGAACGCTAAACCTGTGAAAATGCAAAACACAAAAACGTCCCGCACCTGTTCTACTCGCTTAATCGTGAATTCTTTGGCAAGAATGATTTTAATTTCGTCCATTGTTAGAAATTCAGGATCGGTTTCTTCCAGTTTGAAGCGGTAGTAAGCAAACGGATCTTTCTTTATCCAGTCGTTTTCCAAAGCAATACGGATGATCTTCTTCAGGTTCTTCAATCGTGTGATAGCTGAATTCTGTGCACAACCTTTTTCAATCTTCAAAAAAGCATCGAACTTAGAAATGAAGTTGGCTTCCAAGTTGTTCAGAGCAATATCTGATAACTGATATTCTTTCTTAATGAATTCCTCCAAATATCGGGTAGTAGTTTCATACCGTTGAACGGTCTTACTTACGAAGTCTTTACCGATCAGCTTACGGCTTTGTTCGTTATGCTCCCTGAATACCTGCAATAGTGTTCTGTTATCTTCGTCCGCACCATAAAATAACTTTCTCACAAGATCAACAGTGATAACCTTGCCGGAAGTTTCCAGTTCTCTATAAATTTGGTGTACGTGAGAACGGGTGATTTCTAAGTAGTGGTTCAGTTCCACCGACATACGGTCTTTGCCTTTTGAATTTTCTTTTGCCTGATTCCATAGGTTTACGGGACAGCTTCTTTTGATAGAAATATCTACCATACAACCGTTTACGGTGATTCTCATGCACACAGGTGCTTCACCGTTCTTTAATAATTTGCCTTTCTTGATGAAGAACAAAACAGAAAATGATTTACGAGCCATTTTTACATCGTTTTTAGAGTTACAAAACTATGTATTCTCTTCCAAAGTAGTACTATGCAAAATACTATGAATCAGTGAGAAAGATGCAAATTCGTGGGACTTTTTTGAACTAAATTTTAGTCCCACGATTTATCCACCGATAATATGCTTGAAACG
>ENA-OZHC01000923-OZHC01000923.1-human-gut-metagenome-genome-assembly--contig:-NODE-923-length-11619-cov-5.810273_pt1 | contig 11619 bp, 11 predicted proteins | sample MGYA00244043_ERZ653680 | MGnify/ENA primary metagenome ERZ653680 (study PRJEB26926, sample SAMN06165323) | human gut metagenome | biome: ENVO:00009003; feature: ENVO:2100002; material: ENVO:00002003...
CTGCGCATGTCTCGTGGGCTCGGAGATGTGTATAAGAGACAGAACCAATACTGGTACCACTTTCCCTCTACGTCAGCAGGGTTGTACTTACTTGCTAATTCCATATCTTTTAAATCTGTATATAATTTATTTTATCGCGAATAACGGGCGCAAAATTACTAAATTTAATTCAAATCTTGCCACCCTCCGGCGCTTTCTGTGCAGAGAACGACAAATATAAAGCAAATTTCTTACGTGACATTTAATAAATGTATATTTTTGCCTTTCAAATAAATTTGCGATGAAATATAAGCTGAAGATTCGTTATATCGTGCCATGCACGCTCTTGTTAGTAGTCTGGGCCACACAGTTCATTCCGGCTATGGGAAAAATATATGCACACAGCGTATATCCTGTCATAGCCTATATTCTTTCGTCTTTCTCCCGCCTCATTCCCTTTGCCATAGGCGACTTATTCATAGCCCTCAGCATTGCGGGCGTACTCCTCTACCCTGTCTATGCCCGCCGCTTTCAGAAGAAAAAATGGAAACGCATCTTACTGAATGATATTGAATATCTGTTATGGATATACGTCTGGTTCTATCTGGCTTGGGGACTTAATTATTCACAGCCCAATTTCTATCAGCGAACGGAGATTCCCTACACTGCATACACTCCCGAAAACTTCCGGAACTTCGTTGATGATTACGTTGACAAACTGAATGGTTCGTATGTAGATGTAACTACCATCAATAAGGACCTTATCCGCCGGGAAACAGTTCGTGGATACAATCAGATCAGTGATACGCTGGGTGTACATCATCCTTTCCATAAATCACCACGAGTGAAGACAATGCTTTTCACTCCACTGATTTCCATGGTGGGCGTCACCGGTAGCATGGGACCTTTCTTCTGTGAATTTACCTTGAATGGAGATCTGCTCCCTTCACAGTATCCTGCCACGTATGCTCACGAACTGGCACATTTATTGGGCATTTCCAGCGAGGCGGAAGCCAACTTCTACGCTTATCAGGTCTGTACCCGTTCGCAAGCGCGAGGTATCCGCTTCTGCGGATACTTTTCAGTACTGGGACACGTACTTACCAATGCCCGCCGACTGATGGATGAAGAAGAATACAAAGAGCTCTTCAACCGGATACGTCCCGAAATCATTGAACAGGCTAAAAGTAATCAGGAATACTGGACGGAAAAATACAGTCCACTCATCGGAGATATACAAGACTGGATATACGACCTGTACCTGAAAGGAAACAAGATACAAAGTGGCCGCAAGAACTACTCCGAAGTAGTCGGGTTGCTTATATCCTATTATACACATTGCAATAAATAACCCTATAAAGATATGTTACATACAAGAAAAGAACAGATGGAAGCCTTCGGACGCTTCCTGGACATACTCGACGAACTCCGCGAGAAATGTCCCTGGGACCGCAAGCAGACTAACGAAAGTCTGCGTCCCAACACCATTGAAGAAACTTATGAACTTTGTGACGCCCTGATACGTGACGATAAAAATGATATCTGCAAAGAGCTGGGAGACGTCTTGCTACACGTAGCTTTCTACGCAAAGATAGGTTCCGAGAAAGGCGATTTTGACATGAAAGATGTATGCGACCACCTTTGCGAGAAATTAATTTTCCGCCATCCCCATGTGTTCGGTGACGTAAAAGCCGATACTGCCGGACAAGTTTCCGAAAACTGGGAACAACTGAAGTTAAGAGAGAAAGGTGGAAACAAGAGTGTGTTGAGTGGTGTTCCTGCCGCCCTTCCTTCACTCATCAAAGCTTACCGTATTCAAGACAAAGCCCGCAACGTCGGCTTCGACTGGGAAGAACGGGAACAAGTGTGGGATAAGGTAAAAGAAGAAATCCAGGAGTTTCAGGCAGAAGTGGCCAATATGGATAAGGACAAGGCAGAAGCCGAATTCGGGGATGTACTATTCAGCCTCATCAATGCCGCACGCCTCTACAAGATCAATCCGGATAATGCATTAGAACGCACCAACCAGAAGTTTATCAACCGCTTTAATTATCTGGAAGCACATACCATCAAGGAAGGCAAAAACCTGCATGATATGACTCTGGAAGAGATGGACGTCCTCTGGAACGAAGCTAAAAAGCTGGAAAAATAAAAACTCAAATGCATAGGACTGCGAAGATTCACACTTGCGGCTGCGAAGGCCATCATTTATACAAGTGAAGGCTTACACTTGCGGGAGTGTAAGCCTTCGCAGCCGCATGTATCGGCAATAGATGAAAAAAGGAGCCGAAGCTCCTAAAATTCTGTTATTATTTCTTTCCTTGCGGTTTCTGAGGTTCTCCACCTTTATGATGCATCCCCTTCAGCAACTCACGGTTAAAACGCATTTCAGCACGCTGTACTAAATATATCTTTTTGTTCGAAAGTATCTTCTTGAACTTCTCATAGTAAGTTTTCTCCAGACGGTTGGTAGCAATACGGGCATCATATACGCCTTCTAAAATCTCATTATATTGCGCTTCGGTCGTCTTTTCATCCTTTCCTTTTCGAAGTAAGTTCCATGCTTCGTCATTCAGTTGCTTTTTGCGATCCTGCAATTCAAAATAAACAGGAAAGAATTTAGCGGCTTCTTCCTTAGTCAATCCGGCTTTTTCAGTGATATACGCTTTCTGCTTGGCACGGAATTCGTCAGGAGACAAATGTTGATTACATCCGTCCATAGCCCATGACAAGGGGATGAAACTGCACATCACAATAAACAAAACAATCAGCTTTTTCATTTTCTTCTCATACAGTTAAGTTGTTACTCACATCACTCTGCACCGGCGTCTGTGAGATAGACATACAGCGAATAATCATCCAGCATGGAATCATCCAGCACTGCACTGATATATTCATCAGAAACAACTTCGGTTTCAGGTTCGTCCATCGCCATCCGGTTGTTAACAGGTGTACGGTCAGTAGAAGCAACGCGGATAATCAATGCTGCGCCGGCAAACATGGCAGTCATATATACCCATGGCTTAATTCTCTCCCACTTCGTAGGTTCTCTCTTAATAATTGCAGGTGTTTCCTTTTCGGGAAGCCGGCTCATCACCTCTGAAGTAAGATTCTCAAAGTATCCGTCAGGAACACGGAAAACATTTTCCTTCCCTACCTTCTTCAATATGTTATCTTCTTCTTTCATAAGCTTTTTTCCTCTCTGTTAGGTTAGACTATGTTTTGGGGTAAAGGTTTAAACCTCTCCCTCCAAAAACTTCTCGATTTTTTTCACGGCATGATGATAAGAGGCTTTCAGAGCGCCGACAGATGTACCGAAGATGTCGGACATCTCCTCGTATTTCATTTCCTGGTAATACTTTAAGTTGAATACCATACGTTGCTTTTCCGGCAGTGTAAGCAATGCTTTCTGTAGAGACTTCTGTGCCCGGTCGCCGGAGAAATAGGGATCGCTTTCCAGCTTCTGAAGTACAGAAGCATCTTCATCATCGATAGAAACAGTAGTTACAGCGCGTTGTTTATTTAGGAAAGTCAAACATTCATTCAAAGCAATGCGATAGAGCCAGGTAGAAAGCTTCGCATCCCCACGGAAATAATCGATATTGGTCCATGCCTTAATGAACGTGTTCTGAAGTAAGTCATTGGCATCTTCATGCAAAAGCACCATACGACGGATCTGCCAGTATAATTGTTCGCTATATTGCGCAACAATCAACTCAAACCCTCGCTTTTGTGTACTTTCATCTTGTAGAAGCTCCAGCACTTCGCGTTCATTATAGGAAGGATTCATAAGTATCTATTCCGTTTCGTTTATTTGATTACCACTTTCCGCACGACATTCCCAATCTTAAAGATGTAATAACCTTTAGGCAAATTCACCTGAACGGTGACATCCGTAGAGTCAATGCGTATCGTGGTAAGTTTCACGCCTACAATATTGTAGACTTCCATCTGGGAGCCGGGTTCTGCATTCTGCACACGTACCCGGTTTTCTGCCGAAACAGTCAGCACAATAGTAGAAGACGGCTGCTCTTTCTGAGCCGTTTCCTGCTTCCGACCGTCCTGCGCCCATGCCACGGACTGCGACGAAAAAGTCAACAAAAAGAAAAAAAAGTAGAATAACTTTCTCATCTATAAGCCTATGTTTTCAGATTATTCCGTACAAATATACGGCATTCGGTTCGATAAAACAAAAAACAGACGGTTAAATGATAAATTAGCGGCTTTGCCACTAATTTAAGTTACGAGCTACGGGCTACAAGTAACAAGTACTTTTCAGTGTGAAAATAACTTTATTTCCTTCCTTACAAGAGAAGGAGAACTAAAATAGTTTTAACCATAAATAGCATACCGAAAGGCACTTGTAACTTGTAGCCCGTCACTAATTTAGTGCATAGCACTAAATTACACCTCCAAACACAGCGTTTCCTTAGCCAACACCGTCTCGGGGAAAACAGCCGAAGCTTCTTTAAGCAAAATATTCTCATCCTCATAACGGGCAGAAAAATGCCCGATCACCAATTTCTTCACTCCTGCCACCTTGGCTATCTCTCCTGCCTGAGCAGCAGTAGTATGAAAAGTTTCTTTGGCACGAGGCAAGTCTGCATTTGCAAAAGTGGCCTCATGGAATAGCAAATCTACTCCTTTTATCTGTTCTGCAATCTCAGGCATATAGATGGTATCCGAACAGTAGGCATAACTACGCGGTGGATCAGACGGACGTGTCAGTAAGGAATTGGAAATGATTTTGCCTTCCGGAGTCACATAGTCTTCCCCATTCTTTATCCTATTCAACTCATATACCGGCACTTCATAAAAGTCGACCATCTCTCGAATAATATGATTGGGCCGCTGCTTCTCTGCAAACAGAAAGCCGCAACAAGGCATACGATGACGCAATGGAATGGTAGTCACTGTCAGAGAACGGTCTTCATAGATCATTCCGGGTTCTTTCGTCTCAAACTCATGGAAAAGAACCTTATACGTCATTTGCCGGCAAAAGAAACTTAGCATCGGAGCAAACAGGGCTTCCAATCCTTTCGGCGAATGAATATGCAACTCAGCCGTGCGCCCCAGCAGATTGAGCGTGGATATCAATCCCAGCAAACCAAAACAATGATCTCCATGCAGATGAGAAATAAAAATATGATTCAAGCGGGAAAACTTCAGTCGGGACTTGCGGAATTGCAATTGCGATCCTTCTCCGCAGTCTATCATATAAAGTTTGTCACGCACATTCACCACTTGCGAAGTGGCAAAATGACGGGTAGTAGGCAACGCAGAACCGCAGCCCAGTATATGTAATTCAAATTTCTCCATAACACTGCAAAGATACGGAAATTCACCACAGAGGGCACAGAGAACACATAGTTTTTTCTGCTTGATAAGAAGTACTCCGTGACCTCCGTGTCCCCTGTGGTGAACAAAGAAAAGGGTACCTGTGATAACAAGCACCCTTTACCTTATTTATATATAGAAGTTATTACTTCTTTCCAGCTTCCATTTGCTCTTTCAAAGCAGCCAGAGCGTCGATGTCGCCCAAAGTAGTAGAAGCAGCCTGGTTTTGAATAGCCGGAGCGTCTTCTCTCTTATTGCCAGCCGGCTTCTTACCAGCAGCCTTCTTTTCAGCTCTTTCTTCTGCCTTTGCAGCATCTTCGAAGATACGGCTGTGAGAAAGGATGATACGCTTAGCATCTTTGTTGAACTCGATAACCTTGAATGACAGTTTCTCATCCATCTGAGCCTGAGAGCCATCTTCCTTAACGAGGTGTTTCGGAGTAGCGAAACCTTCTACGCCATAAGGCAGAGCAACAACAGCACCCTTATCCAGCATTTCGATGATAGTACCTTCGTGTACAGAACCTACAGTGAATACTGTTTCGAATACATCCCAGGGGTTTTCTTCGAGTTGCTTGTGGCCAAGGCTCAAGCGACGGTTTTCTTTGTCGATTTCCAGTACCTGAACTTCGATGTCCGCACCGATCTGAGTGAATTCAGAAGGATGTTTAACCTTCTTAGTCCAAGACAGGTCAGAGATGTGAATCAAGCCGTCAACACCTTCTTCGATTTCAACGAATACACCGAAGTTAGTGAAGTTACGAACTTTTGCAGTGTGCTTGCTGCCGATAGGATACTTCTCTTCGATAGTTTCCCAAGGATCAGACTTCAGCTGCTTGATACCCAAAGACATCTTACGCTCTTCGCGGTCCAAAGTCAGGACTACTGCCTCAACTTCGTCACCTACCTTCATGAAGTCTTGTGCAGAACGCAAGTGCTGTGACCAAGACATTTCAGATACGTGAATCAGACCTTCAACACCCGGAGCGATTTCGATGAATGCACCGTAGTCAGCCATAACTACAACTTTACCCTTCACGTGGTCGCCAACCTTCAGGTTAGCATCCAGTGCATCCCAAGGATGCGGAGTGAGTTGCTTCAAGCCGAGAGCGATACGCTTCTTCTCATCATCGAAGTCAAGGATAACGACGTTGAGTTTCTGGTCGAGTTCAACCACTTCTTTCGGATCGCTAACACGGCCCCAAGAAAGGTCTGTAATGTGAATCAAACCATCTACGCCACCCAAGTCGATAAATACACCATAGGAAGTGATATTCTTAACGGTACCTTCGAGAACTTGTCCTTTTTCGAGTTTACCGATGATTTCCTTCTTCTGTTGTTCCAGTTCGGCTTCGATAAGAGCCTTGTGGGAAACAACCACATTCTTGAATTCCTGGTTGATCTTAACAACCTTGAATTCCATAGTTTTGCCAACGAATACATCGTAGTCGCGGATAGGCTTCACGTCGATTTGAGAACCCGGCAAGAAAGCTTCGATGCCGAATACGTCTACGATCATACCACCCTTTGTGCGGCACTTGATGTAACCCTTGATAATTTCTTCGTTTTCCAAAGCAGCGTTCACACGGTCCCAAGAGCGAGTAGCACGAGCTTTACGGTGAGACAGAACCAACTGTCCTTTTTTGTCTTCCTGGTTTTCGATGTATACTTCTACAGTATCACCGATCTTCAAGTCAGGATTGTAGCGGAATTCATTCAGAGGAATGATACCGTCTGATTTGTAACCGATGTTCACAACAACTTCACGTTTGTTCATCGCGATTACAGTTCCGTCAACTACCTCACGGTCGTTAACTTTGTTAAGCGTACTGTCGTAAGCCTTTTCCAACTCTTCGTGGCTGGCACCACCGAAGGTTTCGCCATTTTCATAAGCATCCCAGTTGAAGTCTTCAACAGGCGCTACATTTTTTAAGTTTTCCATTAAATAAAATAAGTTGTTTAATAATTAATTGAGTGAGACATTATATTAGCTCATAAATTCGGGCGCAAAGATAGGAGTATTTTCTTGAAGAGCAAAAAGTTCCATCCGAAATTTCTTGGTATTTTTACATCCGATCGGTATAGAACAATCGGTAACTTTGCCTTAGATGTTTTATATAGAAAACAAAAACAGGTCAAAACCGTTCTGTGTACAAAACAAAAACGTCCTGTTTAGAATGGGAATAAAATTAAGGATATGAAAAAGAGGAGAAGTAATGCCTCTCCTCTTTCCGTCACTCTTATCCAGTACATTGGACAAAACAGCACAGATTCTCCCTTTTACCAATACTGAATCTCTCTTTTTTCTATCACTACAGGCAGATTTTTCTGGGTTGTAGTAGCAGTTTCCTCTCCCATTTCCGTTACACTTTTTTCTTCCACAGCAGCCACCTCACGAGTCAACCAATTTCCATATAGGTCCAGTTCTGTATACGTATAAGTCTTAGTGGTAACGGCGTCTACTTCATAATCGCTGAAACTACTTTTTTCGGTTGCAACGAAAGCATTACCTTTATTATTATTATAAGTAAATGCAATATCCTCACTTGCTTCCCAGTAGACACACTCTATACCTTTCAGCCGACCTTCCTTATCATACGAATATTTAAACTCATATTGTGTATCCGATTCGGCACCTGTAGCAGCTTTTCTCTGAATACTCTGAATTCTACCATCCCTGTCACGCTTTAGTATTACCCGCATACCTTCGGTAGTCAAGTCTTTGCCGCCCAAAAACTTTCCCGACTCACCGTATTCAAAATAGAGTTTTCCTCGGTAAGGTGCTTCATCTATTTCAATCAAGCCTTCTTTAGTAAAAGTCAGATTCCGGAAATCATCGCATTCTTTCCCTACTTTGTCATAAGACTTCATGGTGCACTCTTTTACATGCCCCATCAAATTATACCCATCCAAATCCAAAGAGCGGAATGCAGCACGTTCCGCTTCGACAAGGGAATCCGCAACCTGTTGCTGTTCTTCGCCATTCTTGGACTGAGTATTACCACAACTACAAAAACATACTATGGCGACTGCCATAAAAACGAATCTATTATTTTTCATAACTTAAAAATTTAAATAATCAACAAGACTTACTCCGGAGCTATAAAGTCTCTGTATGAGACTATTAAATCGGCTGCGGAATCGAGTTTCTCCTACTAATTCTCCCTTACGATTCATCAGAGCGACTCCATCTCTCGTTTGCACAAAAGCGACATCGCCCATGAAATTACCTAAAGGAGCATATTCAGTCTCCAACGCTACTTTCCCTTCTCTATCAATATATCTTCCAAGCACCAAAGTCCACTTGTCACCATTAAAGAAATTGATATTTACGCCTCCTGAAGATTTGAAAGCGGCTTCAATCTTTATCTTTCCATTTTTATCACACCAGCCGTACAAGTTTCCATCAACACTAAAGCGATACCATCCATCGTCATATTCCAAATCTTTTAAATGAGGTTCAATCAGATAGTTTCCTTTTTTATCAATCAAACCATACGAACTCTCACCGGATTCATCATCCAGTACTACAACAGCGCATCCATTAGAATCAAATATAAACGGTCGTTTAAATAGATAATCAATAACCAGCTCGCCTTTTCTATTAATGCAACCATATTTCTGATCTGAATAGACACAATACATACCGTTCTTAAAAACCCGAAAGCAAATATCATTCACTCCCCATTCCGGTTGTATAACCCATTCACCCTGCTTATTTAGAAAGCCACATTTATACTCCTTCTCGCTTATCACTAAACCTTCAGAAAAAGTCATACTCTTAAATAAATTGTCAGAATATGGAACTGTAAACAATTCATTCCCGTTCTTCATATCAATGGCAGTTCGCGGACTATAAGTAGCTATTTCTTTCCGCACCCATCCAACACCATCAGATATACCATAGACTTCTGCATATCCCTCTTTATTAAAAAGAAAATTTCCCTTCTCATCCATGAAATAATGCCTGCCGTCCCACTCTACACAAGCTACTCCATCTACAAACAAGCTTGCCCGATCGAATGCCTTGTCGAACAGTGGATTTCCCTTTTCATCAATATAATACACTTTTCCAAGCCAACTCCCATTCTTAAAATCTTTTACGGGAAAGATGTGTACTCCATTGATATCTCTTTCCTGAGTATTGCCGCCACAAGAAGCAATCAAAATAATGAGCAAAAGGCTCAAACTAATATTCCGATACATAGTTTTATTCTGTTTATTCGTCAGTTAATAATTGGGCTGACAAGATTTTAGCCCCCTGTTTGATAATATAATAATCCGGTTGTTTAGGATTCACATTAAATACCGGGCGAAGTTCTCGGCCCTGTACATACTCCATCCGTTCCACTACCCTCCATCCGGGCGACCTATACTGCAATAAATAGGCAATACTCTTCTTTCCGGGCATCTCTTTATAAAGCACAACTTCGTTCACTCCATCATTCTTTATATCTATCAACTGGAAAGAAAAATTATATTTTCCTTCTTCACAGCCACCGAAGCTATAGAGTAACACCATGTCCGCATCGTTCTGCACAAAAGCAAGTATATTATATTTCTGCCCCTTTCTTTCTGCTTCAAACACTGCAATTCCTATTCCTTCCGCATCTTTTGAAAAACTGAATGTTTTCTTTGTTCCGGCCAGCAGATGAGGAACAGATACATACTCGAAAGCACCCACATCAATACTTTTCAACAATACTCTTCCTGAATAAACGAAATCATAGGTGGTGAAGCACAAACCGGCATCTCCGGCATCAATCAAAGCCGAGTTCTCCGATAACATAGGCAATAAACCGCCATCCTCTTTCGAAATGAAACAAGGATAATTCTCTCCCGCATTATCCCCTGTATTCAAAGCAGACAGATTAATGATGCCACGTGCCGCATCCAGCTCCGGAATACCCAGTCCTCCCTGAATGGCACATCCGCGCAAGTCCAGTTTTATATTCTGCTGATTTTCTATTTCTTTCGTATTTCCCCATAACACCGTGTTAGCAATCAAGGGAGATTTTCCCTCACCATACAGTTCATATCCTTTCACATAAACGTTCAGGGCTGTACCGGTATTTTGTATGATGGTACCATTCACTATTTTTACAGTGACATCCTGCACATCAATGATATTCTCTCCCTTCACTGATCCGTTTTTCCACACCACACAGTTATACATTTCACTATTCACTTGTAGATAAGCAGCCGCCCCACTTCTTTCAGCGGTATTTCCTTCGAATGTACAATTGGTCAGATATACATTTACTCCATAAAGCCCTCCACCTTCACGAGCATGGTTATTAGCAAAGCGGCAATCCGTCACATGATGCTGATAGATGGCACCTGTGAACATGCCTCCTCCCTGTCCGCGAGGATTATTATTATCATGAATTTCGCATCTCTTTACTCTCAGAATGCCATCGCCACCGATCCCTATTTCATTATGATGTATATTGCAATCTTCTATAATAAAGGTATTGCCTCCCATTACCTGCACTCCTTCGCGCCCGCAATTAAAGATTTCACAGTTATTTAGCTGTCCATTCCCGGCAATTCGACGTCCGCCGTACACTTTGCACTGTGACAGTATGCTGACATTCATCCCCAATTCCGACGTCGGTGTAAGGTGCATGTCAAATTCTACGCCTTCCACCCAACAGTTGTCACAATAAAAGGCATTCTGCTGAGTTTTGTCACTAAAAGTAATAATTGTTTTATGTTCACCTTGCGCTTCTCTTCTAAAACTCTCTTTAGAATAGCCACCGGAGATAGCCACATTCTTCACATTGGCACTCCGCAAACGATAGGTACCTTCCGTCAAATAAATAGTCATACGATCTACTTGAGAAGATAAGGCCAACACATCCCATAATTTCCCGGAAGCGCTTTCCCAGGAAGTACCATCTCCGGTTCCATTTTCCGAAACATAGCGTACAATTTCAACTTGGGCATTCACGTTTCCCGCCAAGAAACAGCCCCATGCTACAATAAATAGTAGTCGTCTCATAATATTAGAAATAATCCGTTTGTCCTCTGTCAACGGGGTTATTATATAAAGAAAGCGTGAGGACTGTTATTGTCTATCATCTCTTCAAGGCTCTGGAAAATGCCTTTACCACAGATAGACAACAGCCCTCACGCCTATATTATATAACATAGACATGAAGAAACTGTTGCTATTACCCCGTGGTATACGAATTTTCCAGATTCTGAAGAGGGGATAATAACTTTTCGCTTCTTGCGTTTTTTCTTAAAACATAAAGTCATATTTGCCGTTTATCGCTATAACAGGCCTGACTTCATCTG
>ENA-OZHC01000935-OZHC01000935.1-human-gut-metagenome-genome-assembly--contig:-NODE-935-length-11494-cov-5.953580_pt1 | contig 11494 bp, 10 predicted proteins | sample MGYA00244043_ERZ653680 | MGnify/ENA primary metagenome ERZ653680 (study PRJEB26926, sample SAMN06165323) | human gut metagenome | biome: ENVO:00009003; feature: ENVO:2100002; material: ENVO:00002003...
AGATCTGCGCATGTCTCGTGGGCTCGGAGATGTGTATAAGAGACAGATCCTATACAAACAAAGAATTCAAACCTATTTAACTGAAGTTGCATACGTAAAGTGATAAAGAATCCTTCTTCTTTCTTCATCCTCCGTGTCTCCGTGTTCAATCCTGTCATTTTAAAACAGACTCTTACTCTTTCTTAAAAAAAGCATTGCCCTTTCTTTGCTTTTACATAGCACCTGGGTTATCTTCATATTCTTTATTTTGCTATGACCACAACTGTTAAGCACATGCTTCATAATTGTGAATCAGTAGAACCACAATAATGAAGCACGTGATTGACAATTGTGCTAAACGATAAAATACTGATTATTAACAATATAAACATAAGATATTAACCTATGAAACATAGGCAATCAACATTAGCAAACCATACTCTGAGCATCATTGCAAGACGGGAATTCTCTCCCCGGAATGGTACAAACTATTGTTATCTGCCACATTCGAGGTCTTTGTGGTGAAGAAAAAGCCGAAAAACAGGGGGTACTGAAATAATCGATTTATGTACAAAATGATATATAATAAACAGATTTACAGCAGCATGCCCCTATTTTGCGTTAGTGTAGGTAACTTTACCTACACTCTGTTATTATTTGCTTACACCACCGCTTATTGCCGATGAATAGGGCGATACAGAGTATAAGTGCAAGCGTGTAGGTAAAAGTGATCATAAACTTTCAGTAGAGCTGAATTCAACTTTTAAATGCGACTCCTTCCTTTGAGTTCTCATTTCCACTTTTCCTTGTATTTTAGGAATTTGTCAATGGATGGGAATTCAACGGCTTCTTCGGGTGATAAAAATCCCAATCTTTTCCTTGGTCTCCAATTGATATATTTAGTAATGTCTTCCAAGTAATATCCGCTTACATCTCCCATATAGGGACGTATGAATGCGTCACGCACAAAAAGGGCTATTAATGTTTCGACCACAAACAACCCTGCAAAACAAATTGCGTAAAACCAACGGCTACCAATAAATGTATCATTTCTATTATCCATAAATCACTCTTATTACATATTTGGAAAATTAAAATCTATTATAAATGGGAAACTTCAAAATTTCAGCAACAACAATATCGGATTATCATCTTCTGATAAATTACTTAATGCCTCACGAGCTTCATTTCTTAAACTCATAATATATAATAATCGGATTTGAATCTTCCGTCAAGGTCTGCAATTTATCGGCCCCTTCTATACGAGGGTTTATTCCGCCTTTCTTCATATTTTCTAAAAAGATATCCTTGGTGAAACCGTCATTCATGCCGATGCAATATACCCGGTCCTCATCAAATGAATATAGTTTGGGAATTAACAATGTGCCTGCTTTATCCGTATAAAGCAAATCGTCAGTTATACCCGGCATAACATAAGCTTTATTCTCTTCTTTCTTATAAAGAATGGAATAACCATAGAAGCCTACATGATAACTGAAATGAATATATTTACCGGTTTCCCAATAATCAAATACATTATATATCTTATCGGTTTTCATCAATCTATCGTATATTTTTGACACTCTTACAGATTTCGACATATCATTCTCTGCTATCAAAGTTTCCAAATATTCCTTTGTCACAAGCTTTTTACTTTGCAAAGTAATATACGGTTTTATTCCTTTGGGAGTTATTTCAAATATTGTATCCATGAAGATCTGCATAAACTTGGGATTTCCGGTAGGGCCGGAGATAAAGGTATGTTGATCAGTACTGAATAGTTCATTCCAACCCTTATTATACTGAGAAGCCTCGAATTGAAAAGAAATTCTTTTTCCATTAGTAACGTCCACTTTACTCAAAAGAAATCGTTTCCCGGATTCATCAAATGTATACAGATTCGTATACAGCGCATTCTTAAAAGGTTGAATAAAAGTGGATCTTGTACCTTTATTTTCCAGTTTAAATGAACTTTCAAAAGTTCCATTACTACTATACTTCAATACATTCTGAGTTTGGGAGTCCAGTACATATATTTTCTTATTTTCCCTGTCGACACTTATATCACCCGGATCAATGTATTCACCGGGTCCTTTCCCCTTACGCCCTATCATCTTTATAAATTTACCCTGCTTATTAAACAGAAAAAGCCCTCTGCCTTTTTCCAATACATACAAATTATTATCGCAGACTTCTAACTTATCAACTTTTCCTAATAATGATTCATCCGTATCTTCCAATACAATGATTCCCGCCTTGCTGAATAAAGATGAATAAGTCATCTTCTCCAACTTTTCAGCACGATCCAAATTAATCACATAGCCATTTTCCTTTGTTAAACCGCTATTCTCTTCACCAGGAGTAGTCAATAATCCCAGTATTAATGCCATTAACAGTGTAAGTGTTCTCATAGTATATTACATTTTCTTTCTCTTACATAATCAATTGCAAAAGTAATCATCAAAACAAGATTATGAAAAGAATAGTCACTATACTTAGTAAACTTCAATAATATATTTTCTACAAATGGATACAAAGCGCTCCTCTCTCCTTCAAAGCTATACAAGGAATAGCTAAACGGTAACAATCATTTTTAAGAATATCACTACGATAGTCTGAGAGAGAAACATCCAAAACAACGGTTCGGATGCGGAACAAAGAAGTCAATTCTTCAATACGACCATTGTAGCCTTTGGAAATGTATAAATAATCGATCTGTAAAGGGTGCTTTGAAATCTTATTTTTCCAGCGGGCATCATGGAGCAGGCAAACCCGCCTGCCCGCATAGGAAACAATGTGATTATGAAAAGCCAGACCGGAAGTAGAATAATCAGCAGGCAAAGCATTGGGAATAGAGAGATGCTGACGGTTCCAATAAGGTACGAGTGCACGGTGCAAACGGGAAGTATCCGGCACACTATCAGCATAAGCCAACCAGGATTCTCCACTATTAGCAACGCAATGGACGGCAGGACAGCCACGGACATTATAAAAAACAATGCTGCGCTGAGGAGAAGACAGGCTGACGGAAATCGTATGATAAGTGATCAGCAACAACAGGCAGCAAAGCGGAAAGGATATGCTGCGAGCAGTTCGGATAGCCAAACTCCGAAACAGAAACAATAGAAAAAGATAAAACAGCATAATCTCCCAATGATCTATCCAAAGCCGATCTATAGAGGACATTGGCAGTTCTTCTATCCAGCAGAGAACTTTGTTCTGAGCACTTAACAGAGCATCGACCACTAAAGCACAGCCAGATTGAAGGAAAGGAAAAGGAGTCAGGATAAGCATAAGAACCGCAGAATACAAAATCAACGTCACCATAGGAATCACCCACAGATTTGTCAGCAGAAAATGAGTAGAGAAACGGGAGAAATAGAATATAACTAAAGGAGCCGTACCGATTTGCGCAGCAACGGAAACCGTCAGCAATCCCCAAGCATAACGAGGAATGCAACGCCTGACAGAGAGCAGGCTGTAAAGTTTGGGCTGTATCAACAAAATAGAAACTACCGCTACAAAAGACAATTGAAACCCCACATCAAAAAGCCAAAGTGGATTATAAAGTAACATTAAAAAGGCAGTAGCCGCCAGTGTATTCAACGATAACAATTTCTCAGATTGTAAACGGGATACAGCCAGCAGAGAGAACATGATTACGGACCGTACCACAGAAGAAGATAATCCCGTAAGAAAAGCGAATGCCCACAAAAAGAGAATAACCAGAAAAAATCCCAAGGGTTTAAAAGCAGTCCACCGCTTCCACAAAAAGGAGAAGAAAAACAAAAATAAAGTAGAAAGCAAGCCTATATGAAGTCCTGAAAGTGCCAGTACATGACTGGCGCCAGCAATTGAATAAGTTTCCCGTATATCCTCGCTCAAATTCTCCTTATCTCCCACCGTAAGAGCCGAAAGTACTGCAAGATTATCTCCCTGAAAACCTAAACGATGATATAGTTCCACCACTTTTTCCCGATAGTCCAAAGCTATTTGCTGAAGGGAGCGGGAAGCATCATGACCTATTATCCGCCAATGTCCGGCAGGGATATACGCTGTGCCGGTGCCAGCTTTACGAGTAAGATAACGTACATAATCAAATTCGTCAGGATTCCCGTTATTGACAGGAGGGGCAATACGAGTATGTACCCATAATCTATCTCCCCTCTTTAATGCAACAGTAGCGGAATCTCTCGGGAAATAGAATAAAAATGTATGTCCATATTCACTTTTCTGCAAATCCTCATCATTCACTTTTCCCTCTAATTGGACATGACATAACACGCTTCGTTCTTTCATTTCCGGTTTTTCCTGAAGAATCACCTGATAGACTGCCGCCTCATCGGAAAAAGGAAAATCCGTACGATGCAAATATTCTTCCGTCATACCGGCGCCTAATCCAAAACAACAGAGAAAGACGGAAACTCCATACAGCCAATGAATACGATATTTATCAGAAAGGAAATAAGTAAGAAACAGTAACAGGAAACCTGCCAGACAAATCCAGACAGGAAAAAGATTGGAAACCGGACAGGATGTCTCTGCCGGAATATTTAAGGAAAGTTCCGCCCGCTGCCGGAAGAAATGCGCATCTCCACATACAATACCGCCTGCAAACGGCATCAAAAGTCGTAGAAACGGATGTCGTTGCAGGCTGTTAATTATCAACGGATGAAGATTTAGAGATCCTTCAGCGAATGTATCATACCTTCAGGATCAGGAGCTGCAAACACGGCACTACCTGCAACCAATGCATCTGCACCGGCAGCTATCAGGCGGGCACCTATCTCCAAATTCACACCACCATCCACTTCTATCAATGCTTTCGAACCGGTACTGTCTATCAAAGCACGCAATTCCCGTACTTTCTCAACTGTATGTTCGATAAATTTTTGTCCGCCAAAACCGGGATTCACACTCATCAGCAGCACCATATATACGTCCTGGATAATATCTTTCAACATTGATACGGGCGTAGCCGGATTAAGCGTTACGGCAGGTTGCATACCCGCTTCGCGGATCTGCTGCACCACCCGATGCAAATGCGGACAAGCCTCATAATGCACATTCATGGTATGCGCACCCAGCGCCTTCACTTCGTTAATGAATTTCTCGGGCTGTACAATCATCAGATGCACATCCAGAGGTTTTGTAGCCATCTTTGCCACATATTTCAATACAGGAAAACCGAAAGATATATTAGGAACAAACACACCGTCCATAATATCAATGTGGAACCAGTCGGCCTCACTGCGGTTCACCATTTCCAAGTCCTTTGCCAGATAAGCGAAATCTGCGGACAAGATAGAGGGAGCTATGATTGGTTTCATAATACACTACATTTTACAGGTTATATTATAGATATAACGTACAAATGTAGACAAAAGATTTCATTCATCCTAATATTATACCCTGCAAGCCTTGCGGAAGCTGAGGCACTGTACGATAATTACGTGCAAGGTTACGAAGAAAATCCAAAGTTTTCACGGAAGACTGCGGATGTCCATCCGGCAATGCTTTATCAGAACTTCGCGGTTTCACGGATGAAGAAGCAAAAGAAGGAGTAGTTTTTTTATCCATAGGCTTATTGAACTGAGAATTAATAATTAATTAGTTAAAGCTGCGGGCTGCAAAAAAGAAGCAGGAGGAACTTTATATACTAAGAACGGGAGAAGAAGAGATATAGTATACAAGAAGTTATAAAAAAACATGAGATATGTAAACAAATCAGCCCAGGTTAGTGCCAAAACACCATACCTGGGCCAATATCCGGTTGAGTGCCCTTCAATCCATCGTCAGCACGATTCCATGCTTCTCCGCCATCCGGCGCAAATTCAAAATAGCGTAGCGCATCCGCCCCAAAGAGGTATTGATGCTGACTCCCGTCATTTCTGCTATCTCCTTGAAACTGAGGTCTTGATAAAAGCGCATATGTACTACTTCCCGTTGTTCGTCCGGCAGATGTTTCATCAGGCGACGTACATCCGCAAGAATCTGGTGGTTCACTATTTCAGCTTCAACCGTTCCTTCGGACAGTCTGATATTATTCAGTAAATTCCGTTCTTCTTCATCACAAGACACCAGGTTTTCCTGTTTTTCCTGACGGAAACAGTCGATAATAAGATTATGCGCGATACGAGTCAACCAAGCTGGGAACTTACCGTTTTCATTGTAGCGTCCCTGCTGAATGGTGACAATGGCTTTTGTGAAAGTTTCCTGAAAGATGTCTTCCGCCAGTTCTTCATTACGCACCGTATAATAGATGTACGTATAAAGACGATCTTTATAGCGGTTCAACAGAATATCGAATGCCTCGTTATTGCCTTGTGCATAAAGGGCCACTAACGTTTCGTCAGCAGCATTTGTTTGTACTTTCATTACGTGTGTTTTTAGATTTCAGCGTAATGTATTCCGATAGGCATTCGATGTTTAGTAGTTAATAATACGCAAAGAAAGGAAATTTTTGGGAAAGAAACAATATTAGAAGCAATAATTAAGTTACAAGCTACGAGCTACAAGCTACAAGTTGCTGCGCTGTCACTCTGCATAGTACTCGTAGCTTGTAGCTCGTAGCTCGTAACTATTTCACTCTAAATTCTTCCGTCAACCGGAATCCACGCAAAAGTTCATCTGTCTTCAAGCGTTTCTTACCGGGAAGTTGCAAAGCACGTATGCCGATAAATCCATCAGCAGCGGCTACATGGATATAAGTCTTACCATCCGTCAGCAAAGTTCCGGGAGTCAACTGGTGAGATTGGATTATTTTTTCTGTCTCAAATATCTTCATAACTACCGCCTCTCCATCAGGTTGAACTAACTCTGACCAGGCAGCAGGATAAGGAGACAAACCGCGAATAAAATCATAAATACGTTTCACCGGCTGATTCAAATCGATACGGCAGGTATCTTTAAAAATCTTCGGTGCAGGACGCAATTCGCCTACAACTGCCATTTCTTCCTGTGGAATAGGTTTCACTGCATCATTCAAGATCGCATCTACCGTTTCAGTCACCAGTTTTCCACCAAGCATCATCAGCTTATCATGCACAATGCCCACATCATCCGTATCTGCGATAGGAATACGAACTTGCTGAATCACTTCACCCGTATCGATTTCATGACGCAGGAAAAAGGTCGTGATACCGGTTTCCGTATCACCATTGATTACCGCCCAGTTAATAGGTGCAGCTCCCCGGTATTGAGGCAAAAGGGAAGCATGAAGATTGAAAGTTCCTAAACGTGGCATATTCCACACCACTTCGGGCAGCATACGAAAAGCAACTACTATCTGCAAATCGGCCTTCCACTCACGCAGAGCCTCAACAAAAGCCTCATCTTTCAACTTTTCCGGTTGCAACAAAGGAAGATTCTGTTCCAGCGCATACTGTTTCACTGGAGAAAACTGAAGTTTATGTCCCCGCCCTGCCGGTTTATCAGGCATGGTGATGACACCTACTACATTATATCCACCTTCTACTAAACACCGCAGAGACTCCACTGCAAAATCCGGAGTCCCCATATAGACTATTCGTAAATCTTCTTTCTTCATCATATAACAACTTTATTAATCTTCAGAGAAATGTACCAATACCTGACGGTATGAATTGAATATCTTCGACTTGGAAACAAATCCCAGATAGTGCCCTTCTTCATCTACCACAGGAAGGTTCCATGCTTTCGTATCATCAAACGTGCGCATCACCTGTTCCATACTATCCGTGTCATAAAGGCGTGCCGGGATAGCCGTCATCAGCTTGCCTACCGTAAAACGATGATATAGCTCCTGCCGGAACATGATATTCCGGATATCGTCTAAGGTAACAATGCCAATCAGTATTCCGCTCTTATCCGTTACCGGGAATATATTACGCCGTGAGGCTGAAATCGCTTTCACCAATTCTCCCAAGTCCATCTCCGGATGAACCACTACAAAATCTTTCTCCACCACATTTTCCACCTTCATCAGAGTAAGCACCGCTTTATCTTTATGATGAGTCAGCAGTTCTCCCTTTTTAGCCAAACGCATGGAGTAAATACTATGAGGTTCGAAAACAATAATTGTCAGATAAGAACTGGCTGCTACAATCATCAGCGGAAGGAAAAGATCATATCCACCTGTCAGTTCGGCTATCAGGAAGACTCCGGTCAACGGGGCATGCATGACACCACTCATCACACCCGCCATACCCATCAGGGCAAAATTCTTTTCGGGCAGATAATAAGAGAAATCAAACTTATTACTAAAAAAAGCGAAGACAAAACCGGCGATACATCCCAAATACAAAGAAGGTGCAAAGATACCACCACAACCGCCACCACCATTTGTCGCACTGGATGCAAATACCTTGAACAAGATGATGAGCATCAAATAGAGTAATAGCAAATTCCCATGTCCATAGAAAAAAGAGTTGTTCATCACTGTATCCCAATCGGCATTGGAAGTACCGTTCAGCAACAGTTCGATGGTATCGTAGCCTTCACCGTAGAGCGGTGGAAAAAGAAATATCAAGATACTCAACATGACACCACCCAAAGCCAATTTCTGGTAAGGGCCTTTCAACTTGCCAAACAAACCTTCCACAGAGTTCATTGCACGGGTAAAATAGAGCGAAACCAGTCCGCAAAATATACCCAGCATGATAACGTAAGGAATACGTTCCATCTCAAATGCCTGGTCAAGGTGGAATTTAAACATTGCTTCTGTTCCGGTAGTAATATAGGACACTGTAGCAGCTGTCACTGCAGAAATCAACAACGGAAGCAGAGAAGTCATAGTCAGATCTATCATCAGTACTTCCAGTGTAAACACCAGTCCTGCAATAGGCGCCTTGAAGATACCAGCAATAGCACCGGCAGCACCACAGCCTACCAAAAGCATCAGTGTGCGGTGTTCCATCTTAAAAACACTTCCCAGATTGGAGCCAATAGCGGAACCTGTCAATACGATAGGTGCCTCTGCTCCTACCGAACCACCGAAACCAATGGTTATGGAACTGGCAATCACAGACGACCATGTATTGTGCCGCTTAATCCGCCCTTGCCGGCGGGAAATCGCATAGAGAATTTTAGTAACCCCATGACTGATATCATCCTTCACCACATAGCGTACAAACAATCCTGCCAGAAAAATACCCACTACCGGATAAACCAGATAAAGGTAGTTGGCTTCCGTTGTATTGAAATTGTTCGTCAGGAAATTCTGTATCCAGTGTATCAACATCTTCAGTATCAAAGCCGTAATAGCCGTAAAGATACCTACCAGAAAGCTGAGTATCAAGATAAACTGTTTTTCCTTAATATTCTTTTCACGCCATAAAAGGAAACGCTGAAACAAACTTCTCTTCTCTTTTTCCATATACCTATATTTACCAATCTAAACGAAATAAAGAATTTACTCTCGTATCCATATAATAAGAGAGAAAATCCTTCGACAAACTCAGGGCATACCCGAGTTTACAGAGATTAAAAATAACGATACCTTTTTTAGTCCGTTATTTTATTTCCGGATAATTTTTATAACACCACCCTTATCCAGTTTTATGATGCTGGATGGTTTCGGATGTCCCATTTCTTCCCGTCGATAGCCCACTACGTAATCGACCATGGACTTAAGTTCTTCTGTGATCTCACTGTAATTTGCCGGCGAAGGTTGTCCGCTGATATTGGCCGATGTAGAAACAATCGCCTTACGGAACTGTTGACAAAGCCGTTTTGAGAATTCTTCATTCGTTACCCGGATACCCACGCTACCATCTTCGGCAATCAGGTTAGGTGCCAGGTTTCGCGCACCGGAGTAGATGATCGTCAACGGTTTATCTGCCACTTCAATCAAATCCCATGCCACTTCAGGCACATCCTGCACATAGAAGTCTACCTTTACAGGAGAGTCTACCAACACAAGCATCGCCTTACTGTCCGAGCGCTGCTTAATCTCATACACACGCCGCACAGCTTCTTCGTTGGTGGCGTCACAACCTATTCCCCAAATGGTGTCGGTGGGGTACAGAATGACTCCGCCTTCGTTCATCACTTGACAGGCTTTTTTAATATCTTCTATCATTTCTTGGTGTATAAATACAGTGATTAACACGCAAAAGTACTATTTTTGCACGGATTAATAGAAAAGTTTAAGAGAAAACAATGGAAGAAATTCAATTTAACCACACCCTGCCCATACAACTACGATTTAATGATGTCGATAAGTTCGGCCATGTGAACAATACGGTTTATTTCTCTTTCTATGATTTGGGAAAAACCGAGTATTTTGCTTCTGTGTGTCCGGACGTTGATTGGGAGAAAGACGGCATTGTCGTCGTACACATAGAAGCGAACTTCCTTGCACAGATTTATGGCTCGGATCATATCGCTGTACAAACCGCCGTTACTGAAATCGGCACCAAAAGTTTTCACCTCGCACAGCGGGTGATTGATACGGAAACACAGGAGATCAAGTGCATATGCACCTCTGTGATGGTAACTTTTGATTTAGAGAAACATGAATCTAAACCTCTGGAAGAAGAATGGATTCAGGCAATCTGTAAATACGAAGGAAGGGATTTGAGAAAGAAAAAATAAAAACAAATATAGTAAAATACAAGAAGTCCCCTTTCACTGCACTATTCCTTTATCCATAAAGGCTGCATGTAGAGGGGATTTTTCATATGCGAACACTGCTTTTCGACTTTCAGTAAAACACTATTAGTCAATCCGGTACAATTTATAGATTTGGATAATAGAAATATATTGTATAATTTTGTTATGTCCATAATGCATATGACGTAAAAACAACTAATATTATGAAAAAACAAGAAAGATCATTTTCCACATTGCTTCAAGCCGGTTGCTCTGCTATTCTGTTTATCAGTTGCCTGCTGCCTTGGTTAAACATTACGTCACCACAAGAATCCTTAAGAGGGCAATTCAGTCTTATCAATATGCCTGTCCAAATGGTGAGCGATGCAGGAATAATGACTAACGCATTCCCGCCAGCAGGTTCTATTTTCGACTACTACCGAATAATATTCTATGTTATTCTCTTCTTTATCTTCATCAATATATTTATTCAACTCATAAAAAAGATTCCCCTGTTTACATGTTACTCGTGCCTGCTTCCAACATGTTTCAGCTACCTTTTTTGGACAAGAGTAGCAGACTGCGGAAATTATCTTGAATGTGCAGGAATCGGTCTTTATCTGGCTAACATATTTGGTACAATTGCCATTGCAACCGCATGGACAGACCTTGGAAGAAATTATGAAAACCATAGAAAATTGTTCCGTTTCTGTTGGGGATGGAGCGTTCTATGCTTTATGCTTCCAATCATTCTAATTCCCTTTGCCGGTTTTCTCAGAATTCAAACTTCCGAGATTCATATAATCCATCGAATCGTATTTGTATTTACGACAATTTGCTTTATTATCTGGGCAATAGGAATCATGCAAATACCATTTTTAATATATACCAAAATCTGTCTCTTATACACATCTGACGCTGCCGACGAAGGCTTAGGTGTAGA
>ENA-OZHC01000938-OZHC01000938.1-human-gut-metagenome-genome-assembly--contig:-NODE-938-length-11480-cov-5.392823_pt1 | contig 11480 bp, 10 predicted proteins | sample MGYA00244043_ERZ653680 | MGnify/ENA primary metagenome ERZ653680 (study PRJEB26926, sample SAMN06165323) | human gut metagenome | biome: ENVO:00009003; feature: ENVO:2100002; material: ENVO:00002003...
TACACCTAAGCCTTCGTCGGCAGCGTCAGATGTGTATAAGAGACAGTATAAATACTAATAAATCCCTTAGCTTTGTCTAATCCCGTTATTTTAATGTTTAAAATCCCTTTCGTAGGATTGGGATAGATTTTGATTTCATGACTTTGCATTTCCTCAATATAAGGCACTTGCTCATCTTCTTCTGAAAGTATACTTCTTGTGGACGATAATACAATCTCTCTTTTAGTACGATTACCGGCACTGTCGTAGGAATACTTGATTTTGTTTTGAGCGTGTACATAAGTTACCGTACAAAACAAGAATGCAATAAATAGCAGTTTTTTCATATTTAGAATATTGTTAGATTTAGTAAAGTGTGAATTGTCCCCAGAAAGAGTGCTCTCCGTTTGTTAGCTCGATAGTATATGTTCCTGTTTCCATTGTGCTAAATTGAAATGAATAATCTTGGTTATTGAAGACAGTAATGGTGCTTGAATAAACGATACTATCGAACTCATTGAGTATTGTGATCTGTAGGTCTTCTAAAATAATATCTGAGTAAATATAGATAATATTGCCGTTATGGGAGAGGTGGGGAACATAAGGAATTGAGCGTTTGTCTTCACCCCAACTCCTTTCTATAACTTTAATATCCTTTTGTTCTTTGAAATTCCAATTCTCTTTATGCCCTGCAAAAGAAGCTAATGACATAGTAATACACATAAATGCGACTAATTCTCTTTTCATATTATTTATTGTTTTGAAATTTAAGCTGCAAATATATGCTGATGTAGGTAGACTGGTTTAGAATCTTTGTACGGTTTTAGTACGGTTTTAATATTGTGGAGTAATTCGTGACATAACCTTGGGTTTAAAATGCTTGTATGAATTGATCCCATTTCTCTGGACTGCCTTGTAGGCCATGTGTCTTCTCGTAAAGCTTCTTGCGAGAGGAAGTTACAGCTTGTTTAGAGCGCAGTGTCAGGTTAGCAATGCCTGTAGCTGATATTGATATCTTGAGTAATAGACAGATGCGTAATTCCTGCTCACTAATTTGCGGGAAGAGTGCGTAAAGCCGCTTAGTGAACATTCCGTATGTTTGGTCTACCATTGCTTGTAAATCGTTCCACTCTGCTGCTGTTACATTGGTTTGGTTTTTGGCGGCTTGATGGAAATGGATATAAATATCAGATCGTTTTAAATTACTTTCTAAAAGTGTTTGTTTTTTCTGTTCTGCTTCTATTTGTTTATTTGTATTTTCAATCAATTCTTTTTGTGCTTCTAATAACTCTTGTTTTAATTCGTCCTTTTCTGATTGTGCAACCTGCAATTGTGTCTCTAAAAAATGAATATGTTTTGTGTTTTTCTCGATGAATTCAATACTTTTCTGATATTGTCTTTCTTTTATTTCTTGCAGTCGCCTTTGTTGTTCTTTCTTTTGTTCTCTCTTTCGCTTTGTATATTGTGAATAAAGAAGGAAACTTGTTATTGATAGTATAAGTATGAAAATGAGACCTATTACCTTTGCTTCTTGTTTGGCGTTTATATCCTTGAGTTTTTGATTTTCTTTCTCTCTCAATTGATAGTTGTACAAAGATTGCATTTTACGTATGGTTTCCGTATCAGTCTGTTTCATTATGGAGTCTGTATACGCTAAGTATAAATCAACATAATCTAATGCCTCTTTATATAGGTGATTCTGTTTGCATATGTTGCTTAAACCTTCATAACCTCCTTGTTTAGTATAGTAATTGTCGAATTCTAATAATTTGTGATAATAGTAATAGGCTGAATCTTGATTATTCATCTTAAAGTATAAGTCGGCTATTGTGGAGATGCGAGATGCTAAATTTCTTTTTTCCTTTGTCTGCATAGAAATGCGAATAGCTTCTTCAGCTTGAGAGTACATCCCTAATTGTGTGTAGAGACTGGCAAGTTCTCCTGAAATAATGGTTGTCAGATGTTTGTTCTTTATCTCTCTTGCCTGCTTATATGCGTTTTCATAGTAGAAAAGAGAACTGTCGGCATTATTATATCCTGTAAATGTACGCCCTATATCGCGTAAACTGTAAATTTGTCCAATACTGTCATTCGATAAAATGTCATAATTATAGCTTTTCTTGAAAACAGATAATGCTTCATTGTACACTCTTTGGTATAGGTACAATGTTCCCATTTGGCTATAGATTCTACTGATTAACTTATAATCCTTACTGTTTTGTGAAACATCCAAGGCTTTCTGATAGTAATCCAATGCTTGTGGTGCATCTCCTAAATCTCTGTAAACACGCCCGGCATAATAATAGGCCTCCGGAAGATGCTTTTTTCCTTTTTTTTGTTCGTAATATTTTAATATTTGAAGTATACTGTTATCTGAAGTATGGGTAATATAAGCTTTATCTTTAGCTTTTAGACAGATCAACTGATAGTATATTTGTATTTGTTGATTTTCGGCTGCAATCTTTTCTTCCATTGCTGTTAGTATGGTTATTGTACTGTCCGGATTCACGTTTGAGAGGGAATCTGCCAATATTAACGTTTGGGGATAGGATGGATTTTCACATCCACAAAAACAATGTAGCAAGATGATAGATAACAGATATATTTGTAGTAATGTCTTTTGTTTCATGACTTTTATGAATTATATCACAAATTTACATATTTATTTAAGGTGAGAAGCAAAAAACGGATAGTTTATTTAAAGTAAAAGTACCATTTGATCTCATTTAATCTAGAGCATCGAAAAACTACTACCTAGTAAATACTAAACTACCCGTAAGTAGTTGGACACTTACTACGTAGTAGTTTACTAACTACCTGTAGGTAGTTCAAGATACCTCTCTGCCATACCCGAACTGTATCTGAACCGCACTTGCTCCGTACCAACTCCGTACTTTCTTCGCTCAGAGGTACCTCTAACCGAAGAATGTACGGAGCAAGTACGGCTCAGATACGGTTCGGGTATTAGTTTGTCACAAATAAATTTCCTCTTTTCTTTTGGAATCTTCCCGAATTTCATGTTACTTTGTTATCAGTTGAACTTTAATACTAAGAACACATTATGGGAAAGAGTAAGAAAAAGGCTATGCATAGCCAGAAAGAAGAAGAACAAGCTAAGAAAGTGTTGTTGATTATTGGCGTATCTGCATTGATATTGGTGTTGGTGATGCTGATAGGATACTCGTTCTTGGGGAAATAACGAATAGATGTCGCAAGAAATAGAACGGAAATTCCTCGTGACGGGGGAGTACAAATCGAGGGCGTATGAACAAAGCCGTATTGTACAAGGTTATATCAGTAGTGCAAGAGGCCGGACCGTGCGGGTGCGCATCCGTAACGGAAAGGGATATCTTACGATAAAAGGTGCTTCCGATGCCTCGGGACTCAGCCGATATGAGTGGGAAAAAGAGATTCCATTGAATGAAGCAGAGGAACTGATGAAACTTTGTGAACCGGGTGTTATTGATAAAACCCGTTATCTGGTGCGCAGCGGACGGCATACGTTTGAGGTGGATGAGTTCTACGGTGAAAATGAAGGTTTGGTAGTTGCTGAAGTGGAATTGGCTTCGGAAGATGAGGTTTTCGAAAAGCCGGACTTCATAGGGCAGGAAGTAACAGGCGACGTCCGTTACTATAACTCGCAACTGATGAAGCATCCATACACTGCTTGGTAAGGCCTTAATACCTTGTCGACAAGAAGTTAAGAGTTTGTCAACAAGGAGTTAACTTCTTGTTGACAGGAAGTTAACTCCTTGCAAATGGTTGCTAATCAAGTATATTCAGAGGACGAAATGGAGAAACTTTATGAATACCTGCCTAGAGAACTGGTGACCTTTGTATTGGTGACTTTGTTTTCTTTATTAATAGGACTTTCACAGCGGAAAATCAGTTTGAAGCGTGAAGGGGAGACAACGTTGTTCGGTACGGACCGCACGTTCACTTTTATAGGTATTCTGGGGTATCTGCTTTATATTCTTGATCCGGTGGATTACCGCTTGTTTATGGGCGGTGGCGCTATATTGGGACTGCTGCTGGGATTGAACTATTACGTTAAACAATCTCAGTTCCATGTATTCGGGGTTACTACCATTATTATCGCACTCATCACTTATTGTATTGCTCCTATTGTAGCCACACAACCCTCCTGGTTTTACGTGATGGTGGTTGTGACGGTATTGCTCTTTACCGAACTGAAGCATACTTTTACGGAACTCGCACAGCGCATGAAGAATGACGAGATGATTACTCTCGCCAAGTTCCTTGCCATCAGTGGTATTATTTTACCGATGTTGCCGAATGAAAATCTGATACCCGACATTAATTTGACCCCTTATACCGTTTGGTTGGCTACGGTAGTTGTATCCGGTATCTCTTATCTGTCTTATCTGCTGAGGCGATATGTATTTCATGAGTCCGGTATTCTGGTATCCGGTATTATAGGTGGTTTGTATAGCAGTACGGCAACTATTTCTGTTCTGGCACGTAAGAGTCGCAAGGCACCTGCACAGGAGTCGCCGGAATATGCCGCAGCAATGTTGTTGGCTGTGAGTATGATGTTTCTTCGTTTCCTTATATTAATAGGAATATTCAGTAAGGCGATTCTTGCGGAAATTTATCCATACCTGCTTATTATGTCCTTCGTTACGGCGGGAGTGGCCTGGTATCTGCATCGGAAGCGTAAGCCGATTCCGGTGACGGGCGAAGAAGCTGAAGAAGAAGATAGCAGTAACCCGCTGGAATTTAAAGTTGCATTGATTTTTGCCGTTCTGTTTGTGATATTCACCATTGTGACACATTATACTTTGATTTATACCGGTACGGGTGGATTGAATGTCTTATCTTTTATTGCCGGGCTGAGTGATATCACTCCATTTATTCTGAACCTGCTGCAAGGTTCGGGCGTTGCCGTTGTGGTGGTGACAGCTTGCTGTATGCAGGCTATTGTGAGCAATATTGCCGTGAATATGTGCTATGCATTGTTCTTTGCAGGCGGGAAGAGTCCGTTGCGCCGGTGGGTGCTGCGTGGGTTTGGCGGTGTGATTGCAGTGAATGTTTGCCTGCTGCTTTTCTTTTATTTGTTATAAGTCCTGCGAGAACGTTTACAAATGTTCTCTTTAATCCTTTCTCTTTGTGCTTTTTTAACTCCGAAAACCTCGTAGTCCAAGAAAAACAGCCTACTTTTGCCACTTTCATTGTGACAAAATAGGTACAAGTTACGTCTAATACAAGAACAGTCAACTAAATATTCATCAAACAAACAAAAACAGAAATGAAAATTAAATGCCCTTTGCTGCTTATCATGTTGGTAATATCCTCATTGGTAGTGGCACAGAATGCGGCACCTCCATTTCAGATTAAAGGAGTCTTACTGGATTCTTTGACTCAAGAGGGAGAACCTTATGCCACAATCAAAATCGTGAAAAAAGAAGCGCCTGCCCATGCATTGAAAATGCTGGTAACAGACATGAAAGGTAAGTTTCAGGAGAAAGTTCCCGGGACGGGTAATTTTGTGATGACTATTTCTTCTATTGGTAGAAATACCATTGTGAAAGATTTCACCGTGAAGGCGGGAGAAAAGGTTGTCGATTTTGGAACACTGTATATTACAGATGCTTCCAATGAACTTGGCCAAGTAGAAGTGGTAGCCCAAAAACCACTGGTAAAGGCAGACATCGACAAGATAGAATATAATGTGCAGGATGATCCTGACTCAAAGTCAAACTCTGTATTGGAAATGCTTCGCAAAGTGCCTTTGGTAACTGTAGACGGTGAAGATAATATTAAGGTGAACGGCAGCAGCAGTTTTAAGGTGTATGTGAACGGTAAACCTAACAATATGATGAGTAATAATCCGACGGAAGTACTGAAAAGTATGCCCGCTAATTCCATCAAACATATTGAAGTGATTACTAATCCCGGTCCTAAGTACGATGCTGAGGGTGTGGGCGGTATCCTGAATATTGTTACCGTAGGTAGCGGATTGGAAGGTTATACGGCTACATTTAGTGGAAACGTTAGCAACATGGGGGCCGGCGGCGGTCTGTTTGGTACAATTAAGAGCGGTAAGCTGACGGTGAGTGCCCGTTACAATTACAATTACAATGATCGTCCGCGCAGCTATTCCGGTGGTACCCGCCGTACAATAGGCGATATAACCGACGGCTCTTCTGATTTGGATTATAGTGGTGATAGCAAAGGACATGGTAACTTCCAGTCCGGCAGCATGGAAGCCAGTTATGAGATTGATACTTTGCGTTTGATAACTATGTCGTTTGGACTTTGGGGTGGCGGAAATAACAGTAATGGTTTGAGTAATACTTTTGCGATGATGCCCGGCACCGGTGACGATCTGTATCAATATGTATCGAACAATAGAAGTAAAAGTTCCTGGTATTCTATTGATGGTGGTATTGACTACCAACGTATGTTTCATGTAAAAGATCGTATGTTGACCTTCTCTTATAAAATCAATACCAGGCCGGAAAGTTCGGATTCATACTCCACTTATGATTATGATATGGAGGATGTAGCTCCGGATTGGCAGGATTTTATGAAACGTATGAAAAATCAGCATAATGATGGATCCCAGAATACTACTGAGCATACTTTCCAGGCTGACTATACGACGCCTATTGGCAAGATACATACACTTGAAGCCGGTGCAAAATATATTCTCCGTGATAATTCTTCGGAAGATGACCGTTATGAACAAGCGTCAGCAACTCAAGCTGATTATGAGTTTGACAATGATCACAGCTCGCATTATAAACACCAGAATGACATTTTGGCTGCATACCTTGGATATGGACTGAAAGTGAAGAAGATTTCCGGAAGACTTGGTGTGCGTTATGAGCATACGAAGCAGGAGGTGAAATATCTGTTGGGTAAGGGAGATAACTTTGATAAGAACTTTGATGATTTAGTTCCTTCTGCAAGTATTGGCTATAAGCTGACAGATATGTCTAATCTTCGTTTTGGTTATAACATGCGTATTTACCGTCCGGGTATCTGGTATTTGAATCCTTATCTGGATGATAGTAATCCTACAAATATAAGCCAGGGTAACTCTCATCTGGATAGTGAAAAAAGCCATTCATTTAACTTGAGCTACAGCAACTTCACGCAGAAGTTTAACATCAACCTTTCAGCGCGCTATAGCTTTACCAATAACAGTATTGAACGGGTGACAGAACAGGTGAAGGATACAGAAATTTTCGGCCTGCAGAATCCTACCGGTAAGGAAGTGCTTTATTCTACTTATCAGAATATTGGTAAGAGCAGGAATGCCAGCCTGAGTGGTTATATCAACTGGAATGCAACTTCCAATACACGTATCTATGCAAATCTTTATGGTAACTATACTTATTTGGAAGGCGCCAATGGACTGAAGAATGACGGTTGGAATTTGTTTGCTTATGGTGGTGCTCAGCAGTCTTTGCCTCACGATTGGCGTATCAGTCTGAATATTTATGGTCAGACGCCTTGGATCATGTTACAGGGAAAGGGGAGCAGTTTCTTTGACTACGGATTGAGTGTAAACAAATCATTCTTGAAGAAACGTCTGACCTTGTCGGCATTTGCTAGTAACTTCTTTAAGAAATATCAGCATCCGACTTCAAGTATAGAAGGTGTAGGCTTTATACAGGATAGCTGGAATAAATATACTCGTCAGCGTTTTGGTGTAAGTGTTAGCTATCGCATTGGTGAATTGAGAGCCAGTGTTAAGAAAGCTGCACGTACCATCAGTAATGATGATGTGAAGAGTAGCGGTGGTGAAGGTGGTGGTGGTGGAGAATAATCTGCCCGTACTTTTCTGAATTATTTTTCATCCGCAGATGGCGCGGATAACGCAGATTTACGATTAAAGAAATCTGCGTTATTCGTGAGGTCTGCGGATGATTGTTTTCTATAAGGGATATTCCAGACAAGTCACTGTACCATCCATTGTCATGGCAATGATTTTCCCTTTTCCAGCATTCTTTAGTGAAGTTATTGCCGAATGGGAGATTTTGTGTGACCAGGCAATGCCGCTTCCGTCTGTCCGCACGGCATGGAGAACACCAAATTCAGTAGGAATGAACACCAGTTGTTCGGTTGTTTCCATGCGGGTGGGGATGAAGTTACTTTCGTAGGGCATTGATGTATTCCAAAGACTGGTATAGGTGCCGTGAGATATATCCGCAGCGGTGATGTTGTTCTTGATTCCTTTCACATACATTGTTTTTCCATCCGGTGAGAAGCCGAGGGACTCGCGTCCTTTCGCTTCATCGGAAGCCCAAAGAATTTCTCCCATCCCGGGATGGAATGAGCGTATGAAATAGTCGGAACTGAGAACTATGACTTGCTCATTCGTCTCTCCTTGTCGCGTATACGGCAGCACTACCGGCCAGCAGGCACCCGGTGAGAAATATCTGCCTCGTTTGGTGTCGAACTCCCATACTTTCTCCCCACTCCTGCGGTCGATGGCATAGAACATCGCTCCCCAGGTGCCTATATATACACGCTCCTTATCTACAGCCGGGCGTGATTCTATGTAGCCTTGCAGACCATCGCAAGTCCAGTTCAGTGTTCCGTCCGTCAGCTTTAAAGAGTAGAATTTGCCGTTGCTGCTGCCGATGTAGACTGTACCTTCGGTTACGACAGGGCAGGCTACAATGGGGTAATCAGTATTGTATTTCCATCGCACTGTGCCCTGCTTCCTGTCAAGGGCATAGATGAAACCATCGCAGGAAGAGACTATGACAAGTTTTGGGGTGATAAATGGGGCTGAAAATATCTTGTTTCCGGTGGTATAAGTCCACAGGGTTTTGCCGTTCTTGGCATTGAGGGCATGAACAACACCGGCTGTATTGGTGTAAACGTACAGGTTACCGTCTATGTTTCCCTGTGAAGCGATATCGGTCACATCCTTTAATTTCCAGGTTTCGCGTACCGAAGGATAAGTAGCATTGATGGCGAAATCCGGACGATAGTAAGTGGTATCCTTCTTCTCCTGTAAAGGTGCCAGATGAATCATATTCCATGCAGGGCGGGTTTCTGCTTTGATGATGCGTTCGTGGAACTCTAATGTATTGCCGCGAAGTGTGACCAGGTTATATCCGCCTATCGGATCTTTCCTGCGCAGGGATGAACGGCCGATTACGGCGGGAATACCTTCGGCATCATAAGCACGGTTCACGTGTAGGTGTCCGCCGAGTATTGCCTGGATATTGCGCGTTTTAAGGATGTCGACAACTTCGTACCAATTACTCAGATCCTGATCGATAGGGAAGTGATTGATGAAAATAATGGGTTGTTCTGCCGGAGTGGCGCGAACGATAGAATCGAGCCACAGAATTTCTTCACGGGGAATGTGAGGTGGTCCCATACGCAGACTTGGACCGGCGCCACAGCCGATGAAACGTACTCCCTGCCAGTCGTAACAGAAATGGGAGGCTTGGAAAATCTTGTCGAACATAGTGCATCCGTTTTCACTCCAGTTTACATCATGGTTGCCGGGGATGAGAAAGTAGGGTTTCCGGAAGTTCTTCAGAATGTCTTGCAGCAAATAAAACTCCTTGGTGTCGCCGAATTCAGTGACATCGCCGCTGAGGATGGTGAAGGCAACGTCAGGATTGGCATTGATGTCTTCAATGGATTGCCGTAGGTCGTCTTCGGCATAAGCGAAAGAATTGAGGTGCACATCACTGAGCCATGCGAAAGTGAAGGCTCGTTCGTTGCTGCCTTGTCCGTAGGAAAGGAGAGACAGCGCTATCACACAGATAGCTAATAAAATTCTTTTCATGATTCTTTGGGGGTATTAGTAAGTGTTATACCCCCAAAGATAAAGAGTTTTAGTGGAATAACCAGCGCTCATAGTCCACCTTTTCGTAAAGTGGCGCAATGGTTACTTCTGTATTCGCGTCTTTCTTTCCAAGCAGGAACTTGTCGACAAACGCTTCTACTTCAGGATATTGGCTTTCAGGCAGCTGGCAGTGCCCATGTCCGCCTACGATAGAGAAGCCCATTCTGTCGGCAATGCCGAAGGTTTCCCATACTTTACGGGCAGCACGGCAGGAGACATAACCCGATTCATCAGCCAGCCATACATAGTCCGGGTTTCCGAGTACCAGCAGTGCACGCGGTGCTATCATGGCACACAGTTCGTGGTGGTCATACGGCAATTTCGATACATTATCCTCTTTATACTGGAACATACTTTCCTTAAACCAGGCATGACTGGTTCTTCCCAAAGTTTCCACTTCACCCAGCGTTTCGGAAACACGCCATGCTGCCGCACCGCCACCACCCGGTTCCTGAGCAATGGTCAGTGCAATACGCTCATCGAATGCTCCGGCAAAAAGAGCCATTTTCCCGGCGAAGGAACAACCGGATATGGCCAGTCGTTTGGTATCTATCTTACTCTTTTTACCTACGATTTCCAATCCGTCAATGATACGGCTCACTCCCCAGGACCAGGCGCAATAGGCTCCCATGTCCGTACGGTCAGGATAAAGTTTGTTGATAGGCTCGTTGCCGCGCTTTTGTGTGTGCGACATGACTTGTGTGAAGTTGAATGCGATTTGTGCTATATTGCGGCTCGTGAAGATGGCGGGAGGAAGACTACCCGTGCCTCTGCCTATTCCAATGATGGCAGGGAAAGGGCCTTTACCTGCCGGATAAGTAATTTTTGCTTTCAGGGTGAGCGTTTGTCCGTTCACTGTTACATTTACTCTAAGGGTATCATCCACGATATCCGCGGTAATGTCTTTTTTCGACACTACGGGTTTCTCGCCGATTTCGTAGTGTTCTATTTCGCGGGCTATCTCTGCACGCCGTCGGCTCCAGTCCTTGAAGTTGGTTGAACGGCCACTGCCATCGGACCATTGGAAAGGATCGGTCAGTGTTTTTACCACCGGCAGTTCATCGATACCCGGCAACACGGGTGCAGGATTCTTTATTCCCGTATTTTCCACAGTGTAGACTAAGGGGATTTTCTGTGCAAATGTGGAAATGCCCATACCCATGTTCAGCAGAACAATCAGTACCCATAAACGTGTTTTCCAGTTTTTCATGTTTCTATCTTTTTAAGAGGTTTACATCTGTTGGCAAAGATAGACGATGTTTTGTTTAACCGGTTAGTAGGATGTTACAGATACTTTTCATGGTGTTACATGATTAGAGAAATAGATTTCTTTTCTATTAATCTATATTTAAAAAGTACTCATTCTCCAGTCATCTTCCGTATCGAGGTTATTGGCAAGCAACGTATTTATTTTCTGATAAAGAGGTAATAAGGCTTTCTGCGTATTACGGGAACAAATCTCATCTACCATCTCTTTCAGTTTCAGGATAAGTTCGTTCTTGTGGATGATGAAAGAGGTCTGTTTCTGGATATCATCTATTTGACCAAAGCGGGGGCTTTGGGCGTATCATCGTATCGCCAGTGGAGATCTCATAAGAATATTTACATTTGTATTCTTTGTTACTGTCTCTTATACACATCTCCGAGCCCACGAGAC
>ENA-OZHC01000939-OZHC01000939.1-human-gut-metagenome-genome-assembly--contig:-NODE-939-length-11479-cov-11.423144_pt1 | contig 11479 bp, 17 predicted proteins | sample MGYA00244043_ERZ653680 | MGnify/ENA primary metagenome ERZ653680 (study PRJEB26926, sample SAMN06165323) | human gut metagenome | biome: ENVO:00009003; feature: ENVO:2100002; material: ENVO:00002003...
TGTATTCTGGGCAACCGACGCCCATCTTTGTTCCGTCCTTGCACTGCTCCGTCCAGCCCAGCCGGTAGGTCTGGTTGTTTTCTCGCACCACATCTGTAATAACCGTAACCATCCCAAAGTACATAAACCCGTGGCGCATGTAGTGCTCGATGCACATCGCGTGAAACGGCTCCATCGTTGGCATGCCCGTTCCTGTCGCATTGCCAAACAATACCCGGTCTTTGACATGTACCGCCATCACCCGGCCGGGACGCAGGATCCGAAGTAACTGCGGGGACAGATAGTCCATCTGCTCAAAAAAGCGCTTTGTATCCTCATTGTGCCCAAAGTCGTTGTAGCTCGCCGTATACTCATAATGGTTAGAAAATGGGATGCTCGTCACAATCAGGTCAATGCTGTTCTCCGGCATCCGCTCCGTTTCCAGTATGCAGTCATTCTGTATCGCAGTGAAGTGATCCCCCATGATTTCTTTCCGCTCCACGCCGATACTGCGCTTTAGTTTTTCCATCATGTTGGTTCCGGATAATCCATACCGTTTCACGATCTCGGCCATCCGTGCCGTCATCTCATCGTACTGCGCCCATTTACGCTGCAATGCCCGAAGAATCTCACTCTCTGTGTCCATGTAAATGATGTCGATTACAACCCGCTCGCCCTGCAAAAATCGGTAAATACGGTGGATCGCCTGAATGAAATCGTTAAACTCATAATCGATCCCAACGAAAATCGCCCGGTGGCAATGCCGCTGGAAGTTGCATCCGGATCCTGACAACTCTTTTTTCGTAGCCAATAGCCGTATTTCTCCGTTGGAGAAAGCAACTGTATTGCCCTCCCGCTCGTCAAGATCCTGTGAACCATAGATTTCTACGGCCTCCGGCAGGGCCTTTTTGATTGCGTGCCGCTCCGCCTCCAAATCGTGCCAGATGATAAAATGCTCTTGCGGGTTCTCGTTGACGATCTCTTCCGCCTTTGCTACACGGGCGCTGATACTCTCCCGTTTCACTTGTGCAGCATCCTTGAGGGATATGGAAGCTTCCCGCTGAAAATGCTCCTGCCCGTCCTTGTCCTCAACCGGCTCTGTATCCATGCGCAGCTTGTGATATTGCACGTCCAACGGCGGCAGGTCATATCCGGTATCATCGTATCCGAGATCAGATGGCTTTGAGATATACAAGGCCCAGGAGGATACCCACAGCCAGAATTCCTCTTCTTTGTGCGGGTACAAGGTCAAATTATTCGCCTTGGTGCTGTCCCGTTTGAAAAAACGCGTGAGGGCCTGCCCAGTGTCCATCACTTCCAGATACCCTGCATAGTGGATCAGCTCTTTGTACCGGTTCGGCGCGGGCGTCGCCGTCGCTACGAGCTTGTACGGCACACCCTTAAATTTGTCGAGGAACGTCTGGTAGGTTTTGCTCCCGAAGGAGCGCAGCACTGCCGCCTCATCGAGGCAAGCGGCTGTAAAATACGTTGGATCGATATCCCCGTCCCGCACCCGCTCATAGTTGGTCATCAGGAGCGGTCCCTCCGTCTGTAGGACTTCCGCCATCGTGCGGACATATTGCGGCGGCGCAATGTGCAACAGCTCCTGCGCGTCGTGCGTAAACTCCTGCCGCACGCCCAGAGGCAACACCAGCAGGGCCTGTCCTCCCTGACGCTCCGTAACGATTCGGCACCATTCCAGCTCCTGTACGGTTTTTCCGAGGCCGAACCTCTCGAACAATGCCCGCCGGCCGCCGCGCACCGCCCATTGCACCGCGTCGCGCTGGTGCGGTTTCAATATGGAATTGATCTCCGATGGATCTATCTCAAACCCGCTCTTCGGGGCAAGCTCCATTTTAGACCGTAAAAATTCTTCATAGGTTCTCACTTTATCAGCTCCCCTCTCTGCATCAGCTCTTCTGCTTCTTTGATCTGCTTTTTCGCCCGATCATCGCTCCATCGGCCCTTCAGATTTTCATAATATGCTGCAACCATCCATGACAGGGCGGTACGCATGTCTTCCCTTGGCGCTTCCGGCATCCTGGCTGTCAGTTGCTCTAACTCCATAACAAATTGCGGGGACTGGTGGATGTCATTCGCAAGGCGCTGCGCCCAGCGATAATCCCAAGGATGCGTATTCCCCAGGTGCTTGTTTTCCTCGTGTGCTATGCCTGTTCGCCTCCATTCCTTGGCAAAGTGAGATAGCCCATAATTGTTTCAATCGCCGCATCCGCGCCCCTGCACAGCGCCGTTTTGTATCCTTCCACCTCCAGGGCCTCCAACCATTCCTTCTGTTCTGGCGTGGTCTTGCCGCCCTGTGTGCGCTTCATCTCGATGTACAGTCCGTGATATTTCCCGTGCGCAGACGGCAGGCAGAGATCCGGCACGCCGCTTTTCAAGCCTTCCGCGCGCAGCCGCCCACCGGTGGCCATGCTCCGCCGGCCCTCATTCGGCACATGGTAGAGTAGCCGCAGTTCTGGCCACTTCCCGCTCGCCGCTTCTGCCCATTCCATCACAGCCTGTTGCTCTTCGCTTTCGGTCGGGATGGGTAGGGTAGGTTTCTTTTGTGGTGCGCTTTTCTGGGCGGGCTGCTTTTGGGGATGGAGCATAGCTTGGTATTCAGCGGCGCTCATGCGCCCAAAATGGGAGGAGGGTAACTCTCCAATTTTTTCGGAGGGTTCATGCTGCCCGCTCTCAATGTTTTGGAGATAAGCGCGGTATTCGGTGGTGGTCATGTGGTCAAAAGCTGTCATTGATTCCTCCTCATCCTTTCTTTTCCTTGCCTGCCCGGTATGAGCATCACCATCCTGTAAAACTGGTATGGCTCCCCGGTCAGCGGGCATATCCCGCTCTCGACGCTATCCGGGTCTATGTAGTATCCCTTGATTGGCTTTGGCTCTTCCCGCCACGTCCTCGCCTCCCTGACCTCTGTTTTCGGGGGAGGGCGGCGCAGGTTTTTGCTGCTGCTCCACCTCTTCCCCTTGATTTCCTCTCCTGTCAGAGGAGATGTATGCAACTGGTTGACGTAGTAATATGCAAGCCGCCAGTAATTGCCCGTTTCATCCAAGGGCGATACGATCACTCGGCCATGCGGCCACATGGATTGTAAATCCCGATAATCCAGCCCGCTGATGACAAAGTGATGATGGATTGCGCCTCGTTCCCCGTAGGCGGTCACCGCCACATACCTCAGTTCATCTCCACGGCGGCGAAAATATTCTCGGAGTTTGCGCAAAAACTTCTCTCGATCTTTCTTTGCCTGTTCTGGCGTGGGGCGTTCCGCTTTGCGATAGGTTCCTATAATGCTCAGATCGCCCAGGCCGAAATTCTCATTGAGGATCCGGGTCAGCTCCCTTTCTGCGAGCTTTTTATTGTATGCTGCCATTGCTTCCGGGGTAGGGCTGTGCCGCTGCTGCCGCGCGCCCCTTGGATGCTTTCGGATGGCAAGCTTTTGCACTTCAATCGTCCTTCCGGCCCGGTAGGTTTTCTGTAGGTACATGGCGACCGTCCCTTCTTTCTGCCGCTCACGTCGGAGTGTTAATACTGTGAGCAAGCCGCATTGGCGCCCGCAGGCGCCAGAAAAAAATTGACTTCCCGCCACAAAAATGCTATACTTTATATGTAAGGTTTGGGCGGGAAGCCCTGCTGGTTTATGAGGTCTGATCTCAGTGGCTGCTGAGATCAGACCATTTTTTATGCCTCTCGGATAATGGTGAAGAAGTCCTCCGCCAGTGTAATCACCGTTTGAATAGCCCATCCCTCTTCCCAAGCTTTCTCAAATCGCTTGGGGTCGTTGCAAAATGCGCCAAACAGCGGATCTTGCTCAACCGCATAAAAGGCCTCTTTCATTTTTGCTTCGCCGGCCTCCGGCCAATCCCACAGCGCGTATGTACCATCCGGGCGCTTTTTCACAATGAGCTCTTGCTCGTTTAGCGCCCGATATATGTTTCTATACAGCTCTGCTTCCGCCACACAAAGTTCTTTCTGCCGCATGGCCAATTCCTCCGCTGATAGCTTCGGGTCTTTTACAATAACCCGATACAGCTCGTCCATTTGTTCATGCCCCCTTCTGTATTTTCTCCCCGGTATACGGGTCGCGGCCCTGCCTGGACAGCTCATCCCCTATTTTCCTGCGCATGTGGTCAATCCACTCGCTTTCGATCCATTCCCACACAATCAGCAGGTTCTCCGACCGCTCAAGCAGCTCGTCGTATTGGTATACGCCCGGCATGCCGCTTACCGCCCGGCATCCTTTCACTGCCAGATATTCCGGCGATCGGACGCCATAGTCCGAATCACCCTCGTTCGGGCCGTGCTCAAGCAGGGCCAGCGCCCCGCCTCCAAACGACCAGATCACACGCATCATCCGGCCTCCCTGTCGTCTAGTGCTGCGTCCAGCACCTTGCGCTTGTCCATCAGGCATGCGCGGTATTTGCAGTGCCCAACACTTGCCGTGGTATCGTGGTATTTGCACCCCTCATAGCAGTGCGCCATGCAGATAGCGTCCTGCACCCTCGGGCAGTGCACCCATACCTGAGCGCCGGCGGGGATCCCGCCGCATACCGGGCAGATCATGATGCCTCCGGGCACAGCGTGCTCCTGACGTAGATGTGGATACGCTGCACATTGGCCGACCGGGCGGCGGATACCACCACGCTGTCTGCCGTCCCACGCCGGACATAGCTCCGGGCAAGGCGTATTGCCTCCTGGTGGGCAGCCTGTGCGGTAACCGGCCCAACTGCCGATAGGGTAGCAATTAATGTCAGCGTGTCGGATTCATCCCTCCGGTATTTGCGGCCCATCAGCTTCCAGCTGGTCGGGCTGAGGTATTGCACATAGATTTCCTGCGGTGCCGGAGGAGCCCACGGATCCGGCAATTTTCTCGCATTCAGCATTCCAAATCTTCTCCTTTCTGAAAATTGCCCGTTCCCGCTCGCCGCATTGCCTGACGCGGCGAAGATAATATCCGTTTACTTCAGCTGCAACGGGCTTTGGGCGTTCTGGAAGATGCAATATTCGCTTATCACATTGTTCGGGCGGGCACCCGCGTGGTTCTCCGGTATCAAGGATGTAACATCAAATCCTTGCACCGGTAGCGTACCCGCTCGCGGTTCGGTAGTGCGCACACCCTGCACATGGCTTCTTTTTAGGTTTCTTCATTGGTTACCCTTTCTTTTTTACGGCGGTTTTTCTGCACAAATATTCACTCCAGCTTTCCTTGCGGTATCTCCCGCTATATACATAGCGTTGCGCAAATTCTTTCTGATCCTTATTCGGCACTATGCCTAGCCGGGGGTTGATTTCTGCTTGTGCATAGATGTTAATTCCCTTCAGCTGCTTTAATCGATCGACACGGTACGCTGCATCATCAACATCCTTTGTGACCAGCAGGTACACAAATATGTTGTATGGACGTACGCCTAATTCCCCCAGCATTCGTATGGCCTTCTCAACAGCCTCGATTTGCGGTTTTTGGTCGCATGAAAATCGGATAAAACGTATCCAATCCAGCCGAGACAAAATATCCGCAATATGTTCGTTCACGCGGCGTGCGTCCATTCCTTGATTCAGGTCGATCCTGTATCCGCTACCGATCAGGCTTTCAAGCTGCGCTATCCCGTAATCACAGGCAAGGATATTGTTATCCATCAGCACCAGTTTTTTGCTGTCAGGCCGCACAAGCTGTTGCCATGTTCGGTACGGCTTGATGCCTCCCTCTTTTTTGGGCACGATGCACCACGGACAATGGTTTGTGCATCCCCGTGTCAGATACCCAATTGCATAATCGCAATCCGGGTAAATGCTATAGTCAGGGTAACATGCGTCAATTTCCGGGGGCAGCGTCTGGTTAATTGGAATATCTGTATATCCTGTGCCCCCGCGTATCGCCCAATCCGGGAGATACGGATTGTTCGGGGTGAAATCAAACACCTTGCTGGAATAGATTCGATCATAATTGATTGTGTACAACGGATCCCACCATTCCACAGCGTCCCTGCGGGCCTTGTGAAAAGCTGATATCTTCATCAGGGCATAATTGGGGAATGTCTTGTGTGGCATATGATCCCGTTCCGCGTCATGTAATCCTATCCGCATGATACTCCGCGAGCCTCCAATATCCCGCACTCCTGCACCCGGTGGAACTGGTTGGCAAACGGCAGCAACGCATTCCGCGCCTTGATGTACTCTGGATCATCACAGTCCAGCGCGCACAAATGGTACGCAAACTGCCGCGCTATACGAACGTCCACTTTAACGCCCAGACTCCCGCACCATAGCGGCCAACAGGCGTAATCGATGTTAGCTCCGCGCAGATTGGCTCCGTACAGGTCAGCTTCGCGCAGATTGGCTCCGTACAGGTTGGCTCTCTGCAAGTTGGCTTCGCACAGATTGGCTCTGTGCAGGTCAAAATCTAATAACCCCTCCATCTCCCCACGTGCGATCAGGCTTATAGCCTCTTCCTGGTCAAACTTTTTCTTTTCCATGATGATTCTTCCTTTCTCCTCCGTTTTATCTTTTTGGTCACCCTACTCTCCCACTCCACCAGCACGCTGCGACGCAAGTGGTGATGGCCAGTAACCCGAGGATGGCCTCTAACCAGATGGGCATCAATCCGCCTCCTCAATTGCGGTAATCGAGTAAGCGCTGCACTCGCCTCCAAGCAGCGCGCCGCCACGCATCCGCACTAGCGCCTCCATGAGACCGTCCAGATCAAGGTCTGAGGCCGGCATCTTGTATCTGCACCAAAATGTCCGCAGGCAATCGTATGCATCCGCGATCGTGTCACAGGTGTAGGATAATGGGTAATCGCCGTTGGTGATTGTTACTTTATATTGTTTCATAGGCACCTCTTATCGCTTCCGTGCAAAGATCGCGCGTTCTTTGTTCCCACATAGCTTTGCGCGGCGCAGGTAGTATTCTTCAACTTTTGTTTGAGAGACGGGGATTTGGCGCGGCGGCAGCCGAGCGATCCGCTTATTACAATTCTCCGGCAGGCACCCGCGCGGCTCGCCTATGTCAAGGATGTAATGGCAGATTTCTTCTCCTCCGCGTGATCCAGTTTCCGACCGGTAGTGTGCGCAGCCTTTGCAGGGCTTTGGCTTAGGCTTCGCTTTGCGTTTGGCTATCATCACTTTGTAATCCTTTCGTGTAATTGATGCAGAAGCATTTTACAGATGTGCCGGGTTATCGGTATCAGGTGCTTATCTTCCCACTCCACCAACATATCTTCATGCCAGCACGCCACGGCAAAAAGTGCAACCAAAAGCACTCCGCCAAATGCTTCGACAATTACAATGATATTCATGATGCAGTTGCCTCCATTTCACCGTTTTTTGTTTCTTGTAGGGATGCAAGCGCTTTACACACCTGTGCGGCCTGCTCAACCACTTTCTGCATGGTTTCAGCCATTTCTTTGAGCAATTGATCAGGCGTTTGTTGGATACCATGCTTGTAGTTGTAGAGTAGCTCTGGCCGGATATCGTAAGTCCATTTCTTTGCCTGCTTCACGGCGGTACCGATCGGCAACACGCCATCTTGCAAGCCCCAATAAACAAACGTGTTCGGCTTGCCGAGATACTTGGCGGCTACGTTCACGGATACAGTCTTTAAAGACAGTATGTATTCGTCAGTGTATTCGGGCATATTGTTCACCTCTTTGTTTACAACAAATCCAGATCGTGGTAAGATTGTACTAGAATCGGCGCTAAATCACACATTTCGCGCTTCTGAGAGCGTGGGATAAAAAAACCATTTCGGCGGATTCAACAAAATGGTTGGATGGTTCTCCTTGCCCGCTCGCGCGGGTTAAAATAAAAATGAATTGGGAAAGAGTTGAGAGTATGCGCTTGTGTAAAAAATATGCTGCTATAGTTTCCCTTGCGCTGCTGTTCTGTGCATTGTCTCCTTTGATCGTCTTTGGGCATCCTGGCCGCACAGATTCACAGGGTGGACACTACGACCGACAAAACGGAGGATATCATTATCATCATGGCTATCCGGCGCACAACCATCCGGGCGGCGTGTGTCCATTTGAAGCGGATGTGCAAGATGTAGAGGAAGAGGATGATTTTGATGTTCCTGCGCATGACGATGGAGATAATGACGGATATGATTATGCGTATGAGGATGATCAGAAAGCGGAGAGAAATGAAACCGTCAGTCAAAGTCAATCTAAACAAAGGGAAGGAGCTAACAGTAATCCCCATTCGCCTGAAACAATAGCAATCATTTTGTTATCTATTCCCTTTGGCATTGGACTGTTTATAATTCTGCTTCCGAAAATTTTTCGAAGCGAAAAGCTTATGGACTGGCTTGCGCCGCTTTTTGGAATCATTATGACGATAGGGGTAAACTCGCTGCTTTTCGGCCTTCCTCTCTTAGCGTTTATAATAGCGGAACTTTGGGATAAATTAGAGATGCGCAAAAAAGATCATTCAGGGAAAACGGGAATTTCATTTTTGGATGATCCTGTTACAAAGGCAATAGTTATTCTGCTATCGATCATTGGAATCGCTTATTCTGTGGGCGCAATCAATTTTGCATTTATCTTGTCTGGAAAAGAGACTCAATCTAACATAAACTATACCTGCGCGTCCGCCCTGATAATTGTTTTGCTGATAGGAATTATTGCGCACATAAAGCTATGGAACCTAAAACCTAAAAAACAACCCAACCATGAAGATGCATGGGAATCTCCACTATCAAAATCATCTACTGTTTTGCTTGATAATCAGCAGACGGCAATGAGTGATGATAAAACGCCGCTTCGGGACACTTTCACCTTGCTTCTTCCCATGTTCGCTATTTTGGCTGCTATCATCTTGATCCTTGTCCTATTGTATTTCAGTTGATCTATCTCCCCACGGCCCCCACCGTGGGGGATTTTTATGCGGATTCTTCATGCACCGGTAAAAATAGAGTATCTTTATTTTGATCCGGAAAGAATATTCTCTGAATCGCGCATACCTGTTCCCATGTAAATGGAGTTTCTCCGTTCAACTTTTTTTTAAGTGTCTTTTCGGTAACTCCAATACGACGAGCTATGACGGACTTCTGTATCCCCCTTTCCAGTATCAGTTCATTTAATTTTTGGTATTTCACTTTTGTCACCTCCTATAGTACCGTTTGAGGAACTTTATTTGCATTATAGTACCATATTTTATACTTGTCAATACGTTTTGGCAAGAAAATGTTCCTAATGTGGTACTTTTATTCTTGACTTAGTGGATATATATCCTTATAATTGATATCAACAAATTAAGGAGTAGTTTATATGGGGCTTGAAAAAATTAAGGATATTCGCAAATCCAGAGGCATTACCATTGATGAGCTATCAGAAAAATCTGGAGTTCCAGTTAGTACAATAAAAAAAATAAGTGCCGGAATCACTAAGAATCCTAACCTAGAAACTGTTCGATCAATTGCACGGGCTTTAAATTGTACACTTGATGATTTCGACGAACCCATACAAACAGATGATACAAAAAACGCCCCTGAACCGGCCACGACCGATTCAGAGGCGATTAGACGTATGCAATTATTAATCAATAGTTTTGAGGCCGCTGGGTACGTGCGCCCCGGCGAGGATCTCACTGACGAACATCTCAGGTTCTGCATGGCTCTCGTGGATTTTCTCGATACTTATTTCGGGCGAAACACATAACGCCCGTGTTATTTTTTGAGGATGGCTTTTTTCTCCCAGATAACAAGCCAATTTTAAAAAATTTGCGCGGATATGTATTGCTTCTGCTGCTGGCCGCTCCCCACACGGGGAGCGTGGATTGAAATGAGATGTCGGGTCATGTTGTCGCATCGGTATCCTCCTCATATGTGAAATAGATCAATTCTTCCGGTCGAACATCAAGCGCTTCCGCCAATTTGCAGAGGGTTGATGTCTTGATGTTTACATTTTCTTCTTTTTCCAGTTCTTCGATGCGCATACGGCTTACGTCAGATCGCTTTTCTAGTTCTCTTGTGCTGTAACCTTTTAATTTTCTAATTTCTTTCAGCCTTAAATTCACAATATACACAACAACAGCCCCTTATGGCTATTATTGCATCAGTAGTTGTTGATATGTATAAAGTGTGAAGGATAATCACAGGTAAAATATTAACAGATAATTGGTCATAATTGGGCAAAATGCAGTTTGCCAAGCGCGTGAAATACTGCACAAAGATTCAAAATGTGTCTTGTGAAAAAGGGAGAAAAACCAAGAAATTAAAAAAACTTTTACTGGCAAGTGCAACATTTGACAATTTTTTTCGTTATATAGAGTAGAGGGCTCTTTTTTAATATTCTAAAATTGAAATATAAATTCACAAGGAGATGCGGCAATATGAAAAATCCTAACGGCTATGGCACCGTTTACAAGCTCTCCGGGCACCGCCGCAAGCCCTGGTGCGCTGTGGGTCCTGCAAAACGCGACGGCAGTCGCATGAAACGCGAAATAATCGGCTATTTTGAAACTCGCAAGGATGCCATGCTTGCCCTCTCCCAATGGCATATTGCGCCTCCGGCAGCAAAAGCGGATATGACGCTGCGGGATTTGCGCGAAGAATGGATGCTTGTGAAATATCAAAATCTCGATAAATCCACAAGGGATGGCTATAACGCCGCGTGGAAGAACTTGGTCTCTCTATATGACCGTCGTGTCGCGGATATCCGCACGGGCGAATTTCAGACCATTATTGACGGCCTCAGCGCATCTTACTCCAAACTACACCAAATCAAAGTGCTTTGCACCCAGTTGGAAAACTACGCGATGCAGAATGATGTCATCAACAAGAACTATGCCTCCTACATTGTGCTGCCGAAAAACGACACGCCACAAAAAGAGGCCTTTACGGATCTGGAGGTCAAGAAAATTGAAAAAGGCGCAGCGGATGGTGTCCCCTACGCCGACTTGATTTTGATCCTGTGTTACACCGGCTGGCGCATCACGGAATTTTTGGAACTGACACCTTTTTCCTATGATCCGGTTGAATGTACCTTGCGCGGCGGGCTGAAAACAGACGCCGGTCGAAACCGTATTGTGCCGATACATCCAAAAATCCAGCCGTATGTAGATCGTTGGCTTGCAAAGGGCGGCCCTACAATCTTCTGTCGAGAGAAAACTGTAGGAAAACAAGGCAACAAGCATATCGAACTTATCCCTTACACAGCAAACTATTTCCGCGACAGGTGCTACTACCCTGCTCTTGAACAACTCGGTGTGCGCAAACTCACCCCGCACGCTACGCGGCACACTTTTGTTAGCATGGAGCATCGCGCCGGGGCGGATAAACTGACGGTGAAGCGCATTGTAGGCCATGCCTCTGGCGATGTGACCGATAAAATTTATACGCATGTGGAAATCGACGAATTGAGAAAAGCGGTGGAAATGCTTGCCTAAACGTCAAGGCACTGTGTTAGCAACGTGTTAGCAACCGTAAAAAAAATAAGCATTTTTCACGTGATATTATGCGAATTAGCAATAATAAAATCGTAAAAGAAAAAGCC
>ENA-OZHC01000961-OZHC01000961.1-human-gut-metagenome-genome-assembly--contig:-NODE-961-length-11286-cov-5.455703_pt1 | contig 11286 bp, 7 predicted proteins | sample MGYA00244043_ERZ653680 | MGnify/ENA primary metagenome ERZ653680 (study PRJEB26926, sample SAMN06165323) | human gut metagenome | biome: ENVO:00009003; feature: ENVO:2100002; material: ENVO:00002003...
CCGTGCTGGTTGGAAAACAGCACCGCCCCCACCCGGAACGCCCCGCAGGCCCGCCGGTCAAGGTGGAGCTGGACTGCCCGCAGCAGGCTTTCCAGCACCGGAGCCCGCAGGCCGGCGCTGTCCAGGAGTTCCAGACAGGCATCGGTGGTGGCAGCGTTCATCAGGGCGGCGCAGACTTCCCGGGAAGCGCCGCAGAGCGCCGCATGGGTGCAGAACAGCTCGGTGCGGCAGTCGGCATTGTGGGAATGGGTGTTCATAATACCGCCCGCCACCTTGACCAGCTTGCCCACATGGCCCACCAGAAGCACCTCTTCAAAGCGGGCCGCAGCAGCCATATCCAGCGTGTCTCCAATAAAGTTCGAGGTTTTCACCACCGGGACAGTGTGAAGCTCCGGGTATCTTTCGTGCAGATAGTCCAGCCCGTAATTGCCGGGGGCCAGGATGAGCCGCCTGGGGCTGCCCGCCCGGAAAGCGGCCTGGTTCATTTCCAGCTGGATGGTGTCCAGGATCGCCTGCTGGCTCATAGGCTCCACAATGCCGCTGGTTCCCAGCACCGAAAGCCCGCCCTCGACCCCGATGTGGGGGTTGAAGGTGCGCTTTGCCACCTCTTCCCCGCCCTCGATGGAGATGGTCACGGCAAAGCCGCCGGTGTAGCAGGCGCTCTCGGCTTCCCTTTGCAGGGCCTCAGCGATCATCTGCCGGGGCACATGGTTGATGGCAGCTTCCCCCACCGGCTGGTCCAGCCCGGCCTTGGTCACCCGGCCCACGCCCTTGCCGCCGGAGATGCGGATCTCGGTGGTATTGGGCAGCAATTCTACGGTGGCGATCACGGGCAGGCCGGTGGTCACATCCACATCATCCCCGCCGTCCTTCTCAATGGCGCATTCGGCACCGGCTCCGGCGGGGCGGCAGTACAGCGGTGCCACCTCCACCACGATGCCCTTCGGCGTGCGCAGGGCAACGCTCTCCGGGGCATGGCCGGTGAGCAGGAGCCGCGCGGCCCCCGCCGCACCCAGCGCCGCGCAGGTGCCGGTGGTGTACCCGCAGCGGAGCAGTTTCTGCCCACTGCGGACGTAATGTTCAAACTTTGGCCCGGCAGGCTTTTCCGGACCGAACACGGCCTCGTACTGCTCTTTGGTCAGGCTGTACAGCGCCCGGATGTTCTCCGGGGCAAAGGCCTCCTTCGGGGTCAGCACCCCCGAAACGCTGTGCGGGAACACGCAGACCACCGCATCCGCGATCTTCTGCGCCATGTCCAGCTCGTGCAGGCTGACGATCACGGCCAGCCCCTGCTCATGGGCCAGTTTCTGCAGGATGGTCAGCAGCTCGATCTTGCCCTTGACATCCAGAAAAGAGGTCGGCTCGTCCAGCAGCAGAACTCCGGGCTGCTGGCAGATGGCGCGAGCCAGCAGAACGCGCTGGCGCTGGCCGTCGCTGATACAGTTGAAATCCCGGCCCGCCAGAGGGGAAGCCCCCACCAGTTCCAGCGCGTCCCGCACGGCCTGCCGGTCGGCATCGGACAGGATGCCCAGCCGCCCGGTATAGGGGATGCGCCCGGCGGCGGCAAACTCAAAGCAGGAAGTCAGCTCGGTGCGGCGGGTGTGGGGCAGCATCAGGGCCAGCTTCCGGGCCCGGGCCGGGCCGGTGTAATCGGTCAGGCTGCGGCCATCCAGCAGGACAGCCCCGTCCAGGGGGGCCAGCTGGCCCGCCAGCGTTTTGAGCAGGGTGGATTTTCCCGCGCCGTTTGGCCCGATGAGGGCCAGGATCTGCCCCGGCACCGCCCCCAGCGTGATGCCGGAAGCAAGGGGCGCGCTGCCATAGCCGATGGCCAGTTCTTTCGTTTCACAGCGGTATTTCATCGCACACCCTCCTGACCCCGGCGCACCAGCAGCCAGATGACCACCGGTGCACCAAATACTGCCGTTACGGCGCTGATCGAAAGCTCGGTGGGGGCAAACATACTGCGGGCGATGAGGTCGCACAGCAGGCAGAAGGCCGCCCCGCCCAGGCAGCACCCGGGCAGCACCACCAGCGGCCTTGCGCTGCCGAACAGCTGCTTGACCAGATGGGGCACCGCGATGCCCACAAAGGAGATGGGCCCCGCAAAGGCCGTGACACAGGCGGCCAGCAGGCTGGAAAGCAGCACCAGCAGCCGGGAAAAGGCTTTGACATTGATGCCCACGCTCCGGGCGTAGGCCTCCCCCATCTGGTAAGCGGCCATGGGCTTGGAAAGGCAGAACGCCGCCGCCAGAGCGGGCAGCACCACCAGCGCCGCCGCCCGCACATTGCCCCAGGTCATGCCGGAAAAGCTGCCCTGAGACCAGTTGTGGAGGTTGACGATGTTGCTGTCCTGGGCAAAGGCCACCACAAACTCCGTGACGGCCGAACAGATGTAGCCGATCATCACACCGCAGATGACAAGGATGCTCATCCGCTGCACCCGCCGGGAGACCGCCAGCACAAAGGCCATGGAGGCCATGGCCCCCGCAAAGGCGGCAGTGATCAGGGTAAGGGAGCTGGTGAGCAGGCCCTGGTTCAAAAAAGCCACCATGACCAGTGCCACGGCCAGCTTGGCCCCGCTGGAAATGCCCATGACAAAGGGCCCTGCAATGGGGTTGGCAAAAAAGGTCTGCAGCAGGTAGCCCGCCGCCGAGAGCGCCGCCCCCAGCAGCACCACCATCACGGCCCGGGGCAGGCGCAGCTGGGTGATGATGCCCACGCTCAGAGCGTCCTGCCCGCGGCCGGTCAGGGCCGCCAGCACTGCCCCCGGTGTCAGGGACACACTGCCCCAGAACAGGTTGGCGGCAAACAGCACCGCCAGCAGCAGGGCAAGGATGCCGTAAGAAAGGATCAGGCGCTTTTTGCTGGTCATAGGTTACTCTACTTTCCTCAAAAAATGCAGGTCGGCGGGGTCGTTCTCCGTAAAGACACGGTGCAGATCGAGCACAAAATCGACCAGCGCCGTACTCTGCTGGAAAAAGCTCTGGGTGGTGCACCAGACACTGCCGCTCTGCACGGCCTTAAACTCGGCCAGCAGGGGGCATTTTGCCACCAGTTCCTCCGTGGTATGCACCACGCCCTCAATGGTGCTGTTGTAAAGGAGCACATCCGCATCCTTTGCACCGGCATAAAAATCCTCCAGCGGCAGGTTCATGGTGGAAAGGTTGTTGCCGTTGTCGGTCAGGTCCGCAAAAACATAATCACCGCCCGCCATCTCGATCATCTGGGCCACATAGTCGCCGCCCTTGCGCACATTGGCAAGGTTGTTGGCTGTGATGGAGAAAAAGGCACAGCGCTTGCCGGTGGGAGCCTGCCCGGCCAGTGGTGCAAGGCGCTCCACCTGCCGGGCAAATTCCTGTTCCGCCAGCTCCTCTTTCCCCAGCAGGATGCCCCAGAACTTGAGCCATTCCAGCCGGGCCAGCGGGCCGCTCTCATAGCTGGAGCGCTCCACCAGCACCGGGATGCCGAACCGTTCCAGCTGCTCCTTGACCTCCGGGGTGTGGTAGATCATAGTGTTCTCGATGGCAAGGCCGCAGTTGGCCGCAAGGATCTTTTCGTAATCCGGGGCGCTGTACTTGCCCGCATAGGCAATGCGCCCGTCCTCCATGGCGGCTCTGGCCTCATCCAGATACCAGCCCTCCGCCCGGGTGCCGGAAAGGGTCACGCTGTCCAGCCCATCCAGCGCGAGGAACAGGTCCATCACCGAGGTGGAGACAAGGTAGATGTTCCGGATGGGCTGACGCAGCACCGTCACGCTCTCGGGCAGGCCTTCCACCGCAGCGGCATCCTCCGGGGTCACAAGGAACTGCTCCCCCGATTCGGTCAGGGTCAGCATGGTATAGCCGCCCTCATAGCAGTCGGCAGTAAACTGTGTGGCGTAATCCAGCGGACAGACATGGTCAAAGACCAGTTCTTCTGTGCTGGCGGGAGCCGTCTCGGAGGCAGCGCAACCCGACAGGGCAAGTACTGTAGCAGGCAGAACGCGCAGGAATTGTTGTCTCGTCAGTTTCATCAGTTCAGCGCAAAGGTCAGCGTATACTCGATCTCATGGGGGGTGCTCATGGCTACGGTATCGGCAGTGACAGCCAGCGGGGTGCCCAGTGCAGAAACAGGGATCTCAAAGGTGGAGTTGCCCTCGGTGTTGGTGGGCAGATACTTCTCGCCGTCCACGATCATGTAATCATAATTGGGGCTGCTCCACAGGATGACAGCGGTCATTTTGCCATCCGCCACGGTCAGGGCGGCAGGGCTTTCCACGGTGGCACGGCCAGAGCCGCCCTCCAGGGTCACATTGACGCTGTATTCACCGTCCGCAGGGGTCTCGGCAGCTTCCTCAGCCTTGGGCTGTGCATTGCGGATGCTCACGGTGTGGTCATACCACTTGCCCTTGGTCCCGAGGAGTGCCAGCTGGAAGTCCTGGTCCACAGCGGCCACGGGGATATCATAGCCGTAGACCTCCTCCGAGGTGCCGTCGGAGTAGGTGACGGTGTCGGTGGTGGGCAGCAGCCAGTCTGCCTTGTTGGCCTCGGCATCGGCGGCCATGCCAACGTACAGGTTGACGATCTTCTTGGAGGCCAGACTGACGTGGAAGGTCATCTGCCCGTTCTCCACGGTCAGGGTGCCCATGCCATTGCAGGCTTCGTTGGCGTGGAACATGCCGCTGTCGGTGTCGAACTCAGCCGTGTACACGCCGTCCGGCAGGGCGGCTTCGGTGCTTTCGGAAGCGGCGGCAGCGCTCACGGCAGAAGCGGCTTCCGAGCTGGCAGCAGAGGAAGCAGTGGAAGAAGCCCCGCCGCAGCCGGTGAGAGCAGCGGCCAGCATCAGAGAAGCAACGGACAGGGAAACAAACTGTTTGCAGTGCATAAACAAAATACCTCAAAAATTCAGAATTTGAAATGGGAGTGTTTCTCCTCATGCGGGGAAGCTCTCCATAAAAAATGCCCGAAAAGATCTCTCCCTTCGGGCATTAGAATGCGGAATATTAGCCGTTCAGGGAATCAATGGCGGCTTTGGTGTGCTCAATGTAGCGCTGCTGGATGTCCTCGATCTCACCCAGACCGGCGATCTGGCACTCAACGGACGCGAAGTCACCGGAGGCCTGGAACTGGCTCAGCCAGGAATCGTCATCCGCACCGGCCATATCGTTGTTGGCGTGGTCACCGGCAACGACCATCAGGGGGCGCAGGATAACCTTGGTGTAACCGGCGGCCTTGACAGCCTCGATGACGTTCTCGCAGGCGGTCTCCTCGGGCTCACCCTCCACCGTGCCGATGAACACGTTGCTGTAGCCCAGGGTCTGCATGGCGGTCTGCATCTGGCTGTAGCTCACCTTTGCGGTGTGGGAGGTGCCGTGGCCCATAAAGACGAAGGCGACCTTCTCCTCAGCGGCGGCCTCCAGGCTGTCGAAACCGGCATCCTTCACAGCAGCAGCGGTAACGGCCTTGGCAACAGCTTCCTTGTCGGCGTTGATGACGGCAGCGTCGGCACCGACCTCGCCCAGCAGGGGCTCAGCAACGGCGACGCTCTCGAACTTGTCCTTGTACTCGTCGATCATCTCCATCATCTCGTCGTACTCTGCACCGTGCATCAGGTGGGTGGGCTGGACGACCAGATTCTTCACGCCGTTGGCCACAGCGCGGTCCAGAGCCTGCTGCATGTTGTCGATCTTCTCGCCGTCGCGGGCCTGAACATGGTTGATGATGATCTGTGCGGTGAAGGCGCGGCGGACAGACCAATCAGGATAAGCGGCCTGCAGCGCATCCTCGATGCCCTTGATATCCTTCACTCGGCTGTCGTTGAAGGAGGTGCCGAAGGAGACCACCAGCAGCTCATTCTCGCCGATGTCGTCCTGATTGCGGCTGTCGTCCTTGGAAGCATCGCCGGTGTCGCGGCCAAAGTAGTCAGGGTCAGCCTCTTCGCCCTCGACCAGCTCCTTCTGGGCATCGGTCAGGGCATCCCATGCGGCCTTGGCGGCCTCACACTGGGCATCGGTGTCATCGGTGCGCTCCTGCACATAGATGGCATCGATCAGGTCTGCAACGTTCTTTGCGGCCAATTCGTCAGCCTCCTCGCCGGAAACCTCGCTGCTGGCAGCAGATCCTGCCGTGCTGGAAGCAGTGGTGCTGCTTGCGGCACCGCCGCAGCCGGTCAGTACACCGGCGCAGAGGGCCAGAGCGGTCAGAGCGGCCGCTGCTTTGTGGATGGTGCGTTTTCTCATTTTTGTTCGTTCCTTTCCTGTTTTTGAACATGATTTTTGCTGAACAGAAGGTACAGGAAAGAGTGCCCGGCAAAACAAAAGGGGCCTTTCTGCTTGCGGGACGGCAAAGCAAAAAGACCCTTTTCAGTTTTTTCAGGCTTTTTGGGTACAACCAATTCCTCGTGATCTGGGGCTTGCGCCCCCGTACCAACAGCGGGCAGGTTTCCTGGCTGAAAGCTCAACATCCACCGCCGCCTTCCCGGAACATACGTTCCAGTGACCGGTGCAGCTGCACCCTGGCGGTAAACTCCCTTATCACAGTGACGAGATCGTGCGGGATTTGCACCCGCTTCCCTTTTAACGAGCCTGCCCCCGGCCAGAGCCGCGGACGGTACGCACCTGCTGTTTTCTATTCAGTTCGCTGTTCAGTATAACATACTCAACGGAGGAATGCAATCACCACTCCGGGGAAACTTCCGGGCCCACAGGCGGTGTTTTTTCCCCGATCAGGGCCACCGCCACATCGTTGACATTGGTGCCCGTTGCCCCGGTGATGATCAGGCCATCCACTGCTTTCAGGGCGTGGTAGGAATCGTTGTTCTGCAAAGCAGCGTATCCGCTCCAGCCCCCGGCCTCCAGCGCGGCAAGGGTATCCCCATCCACATAGCCGCCGGCGGCATCGGTGGGGCCGTCTGTGCCATCGCTGCCCACAGAGAACACCGCCGCGTTCAGCCCGGCAATGGCAGGCGCAGCCGCAAGGGCCAGCTCCTGATTTCTTCCGCCAAGCCCTTTTCCGGTCAGGTGAACGATGGTCTCGCCGCCCGCGATGTAGGCCAGCTTTTTCCCCTGCCCTGCCTGGGTGCGGACAATGGAGCCAAGAAAGCTGCCTGCTTCCCGTGCTTCGCAGCAGAGTTGGTCGGTCAGGAGAACCGGTTCATATCCCAGATTCCGGCAGGCACTGGCCGCGGCACGGCAAAGCTCCCGCACGCTGCCGGTGATCCGGGTGGTCACATTGTCCAGCGTTTTGGGCGTTTCCTGCGCCAGCAGGGCCCGGGCCTGTGCTGAGAGTGCCAGATGATACTTTTCGGCAACGGCAAGCGCCTGGGCGCAGGTGGAGGTATCCGGTACCGCCGGGCCGCTGGCGATCATATCCAGCGGATCCCCCAGAATGTCGCTCAGCACGATGCTGAACACCTGCGCAGGGGCACAGCGCTGCGCGAACCGCCCGCCCTTCACACCGGAAAGCCGCTTGCGGATGGTATTCATTTCCACAATGTCGGCCCCGCTGGCCAGCAGCTGGCTCGTGATGTCCTGCAGCTCTGCCCCGGGAACGAGCGGCTGCTCAAACAGCGCACTGCCGCCGCCGGAAAGCAGGAACAGCACCGTATCCCCGGCGGTCAGCCCCTGCACCAGCTCCAGCGCCTTTTGGGTGGCCGCAAAACCGTTTTCATCCGGCACCGGGTGGCCCGCCTCATAGCAGGTCACCCCGGGGATCTCACCTTTCACATGGCCATACTTGGTCACGATCACGCCGCCATCCACCCGGCCCAGCGTTTCAACCGCCGCGTGTGCCATCTGCCAGGCCGCCTTGCCCGCCGCCACCAGAAGCACCCGGCCCTTCCCGGGCCGGAGATCCCGCAGCGCGCGGCGCACCGCCTCATCCGGCAGAACAGCGTTCAGGCTGGAACGAAGGATCACATCCGCATCCCGGCGCAGTGCAGCATTCATAGACTCGCCCTCCTTGCAGCGGTGCCCGCCCCTCCGGGACAGCGCACCAGAAACAGCCGAATAAAAAATCAAGACCGACGATCTCTTTTGAAATCGTCGGTCTTGTTTCAATCCGAGTGGCGAGAATCGAACTCACGGCCTCTTGAACCCCATTCAAGCGCGCTACCAAAACTGCGCTACACCCGGACATCTGATCGAGCTTGTCGCTTACAGCTCAATCAGTATACCCGAAGAATGGTGTTTTGTCAAGCACTATTTTCAAATTTCTTCTTCATTTTCGGCAATGGCCGTTGTGCTGCCCACCGGCTGCGGAAACTCCACCGTGGCCAGCGCCACAGCGAACACGCTCTGCGTACCGGCATCCAGCAGAGCCTGCGCGCAGGCCGAGGCCGTGGCTCCGGTGGTCAGGACATCGTCCACCAGAAGGATGCGCTTTCCCTCCACAGCCTCCGGCCGTGCCACCCGGAAGGCACCCGCCACATTGGCCAGCCGCTCGTCAAGGGAAAGTCCCTCCTGCCGCCGGGTGGAGCGGGCACGGGTCAGCGCGTCCGTGACCACCGGCACGCCCACCGCCCGGGCAAGGGGCTGTGCCATCCGCTCCGGCACATTGTAGCCGCGCTTTTTGCTGGAGGCCGGTACCGGAAGGATGCAGTCGTAACCCCTGTCAAGGCCCGGTACCGGTTCGGGCAGGGGCTCAGAGCCGCACATTCTGATCTCGCTGCCAAAGAGCAGGCGGGCCATCTCCACGCCCAGCTCCACAGCTGCCCAGGGTGCGCCCTGATATTTCGCCCGCAGCACCGCGCGGCGGACAAGGCCGGTGTATCGGTAGGGCGCGGCTGCCCCATCCAGCCGCCCCAGGTAGTGCTCGGAGCCGCGCAGCCGCATGGAGGGTGCACGGCGCAGCTCTGCCAGCCCATCGGCGCAGTCCGGGCAGGCAGGCTGGTTTCCCAGCACCCGGTCACAAAAAGGGCAGCGGCGCGGGTAAAGCACCCAGCGCAGCTGCCGCAGTGTGCGGCTCAGGCCGCTGTAATAAAGCATCAGTCGTTCTTGACCGCAATGATGACGCGGACCTTTTTTCCGGCAGCGCAGCCGAAATTATCGTACCAGCCGGTCAGCTGGTAGCCGTCCGCATCCACCTGAGCCAGCTTGGTGGGGTAATACTGGCCCTTGTACCACAGGTAGACCTGCGCATTGTCTGCCATCTCGTAGCGTTCATTGCCCGAGAGCACCGAGGCAGCGCCGACCTTGTCGATCTTCAGGGGCATCAGCTGCATCATGGCCTTGACAGAGCCGGTGGTCTCCTGCCGCACGGCAATGCCGCCCGCCAGCACCGGATACTTGATGGCCGTGGTGTAGCTGGCCACCGCGCCGTTGACGTAGCAGATATAGGTTGCCCCGCCGCCGATGTAATTGAAGATCTGCTTGAAGGGGGTGCCCGTGATCTCCGCGATCTGCTGGAAGCCAATGCTCATCAGGGAGCCGGTGTTGCTGGTCAGCTTCTGCCAGGCCGTGCTCAGGATATCGCCCGAGACGATGCCCCACAGGATCTCGCTGGTGGTGGGCACCAGCAGGTTGGACAGGCGGTCTACCGCCGTGGCACCGGTCACAGCGGTGGTGGTATCCGAGGTAGAGCCGGAGCCGCTGGTGCCGCCCGTGGCCGCTCCGGTGGTGGTGCCTGTCGTGGTCGTGGTGCCGGAAGCGGAATCTCCCGCCGCAATGCTGGTGACGAGGCTCTTCAGGTCAGAATAATTCATGGCCAGATTTTTCACATCGTCCAGCACGCCGTAGCTCCACAGGTCGCCGGTCACATCGTTCAGGATGAGCCGGTCGATCTGTCCGGCATCGTTGACGGTATAGTAGCGGACATCGAGGTCACTCAGTGTTACCCCCGATAGGCGGCTGGGACGAACCGTCCCAGCCACACCCTCCGAAGTTGTATCCAGAATCTCTACATCGTCGGCCAGGGCGGCAGCGCCCAGCGCAGTGACATTGGTATTGATGGTGCCGTTGACGCGGCGGTCACCGATGTGTTCCACGCTCTCGCCCTCCGGGGTGACCTTGATCTCTACCAGCCACCCCTGCGGAAAGTTCAGGCTCTTGTCCACGTTCACAGTGCGGGCAATGCCATCGGTGCACATGACGGAGACTTTCTGCAGAACATCCGCGCCGTTCTCTTCCACCAGACTGCGGGTGGCGGTCTGCACGACACCGTAGAACACACTGTCGGCTTCCTCGCCGGTCACGATCCCGGCAGCCTCATTGTTCATGCCCAGCAGCAGGGTGACGACCTCGCCCACGCCGCCGCCGTTGAGGGAGGACACCTGGGAGGCCACCGCAGAGGAACCCAGCGTATAGCTGGTGCCTGCCACCGTTACACTGGTGGGGGCGCTGGCACTGGGCGAAACTGCCGTGATGCGCCCAGCGGCGCGGCGGGTGTAGACCCACAATGTCTGTAAACTCTCGCTGTAATAATACACATCGTATTTGTTCAGCTCCGCAGATTCCGACGCTTTATCGTTGCGGTAGACCATCTTGGGAACAAAGGGCAGCTGGACCGTATCGCCCGCCACAAAGGGGCCCTTCAGGCTCTTGAGCATGACGCTGGAGGTATCCACCTGGCCATTGGAGACCGTGAAGCCCAGGCTGCTGCCGTAGGCACTGCCGCTGGCGGTGTTGGCTGTCAGAGCGTTGTAGAACAGCAGGGCGCACTCCTCGTAGTTGAGCGCCTCGCCCTGGCTGCGGTCCACCTGATTGCGCAGGCCCAGCTCACTGGCCTTGTTCAGCTGTGCGTTGGGGAAGGAGCCGCTCAGGTCGGTCATTTTATAGCCCATCAGCTTGAGGATGGCCGTGACCGCTTCTTCCAGCATCACGGCATTGTCGGGCCGGAAAGATCCGTCGGTGTAGCCGTTCATCCAGCCATTCTGCACCGCAATGCGGACATAGGGTGCATAGGGCGAAGTGCCGGGCAGGTCGGTGAACAGGGTGCCCACCGTGCCCTGAGAGCCCACGCTCTCGCGGTAGGTGGAGTAGGACACCAGCATCCGGGCCAGCGCACCGCGGGTGACCACAGCGTTCAGGGCAGCCTGCTGGCTGCTGTCCATCGCGTTCAGCGTGATGGACAGCTGGACCGCCGTGTTGGCGTTGCCCGCTGCCGATGCCGGCAGCACCAGCATCGACACGGCAATGCTCACCGCCAGCAGAAATGCAAGGATTCGCTTTTTCATGGAAAATCCTCCTTAAAATAGTTTCTAATGTATTCCGGGTTGCGGCTCCCAGCGTCTGCTTCGTGCAAAGCCTTGCACTTGCATCCTGCTGGCCGCGGCCCCAACAACTCCTCCCTTCATCCGCCACTGGCGGCGGTC
>ENA-OZHC01000963-OZHC01000963.1-human-gut-metagenome-genome-assembly--contig:-NODE-963-length-11281-cov-4.873508_pt1 | contig 11281 bp, 10 predicted proteins | sample MGYA00244043_ERZ653680 | MGnify/ENA primary metagenome ERZ653680 (study PRJEB26926, sample SAMN06165323) | human gut metagenome | biome: ENVO:00009003; feature: ENVO:2100002; material: ENVO:00002003...
TTCGTCGGCAGCGTCAGATGTGTATAAGAGACAGCCGTTGCGACGTTCTATTAAGCTTAAATTCATTGCCCGTTGACTTTTCAAAAGTCGGCGGGTAATTTTTTTATTTATTTTTCCGTATACGGTGTCGAAAGTGCGCGATTTATGGTATACTAAAAATTACTTAAATATATGAAATGAAAATGGTGATAACTTTGCATACATATCAGCTTGTTTTGCCCTGCCTTTTGGGTGTTGAGGGTCTTGTAGCGGAGGAACTCCGCGATATGGGCGCGGAAAATGTCGCGCCGGAAAACGGACGTGTGCTGTGCGCAGGCTCCCCGGAGATGATCGCCCGCGCGAATATCCGCTCCCGCTTTGCGGAGCGTGTGCTCGTTCTGCTCGGTACATTTGAAGCGAAAAGCTTTGAAAGCCTGTTTCGCGGCGTGAAGGCCCTGCCGTGGACGGAGTGGATCGGCCGCGACGACGCATTTCCGGTCAAGGGGCGGTGCTTATCGAGTCAGCTCATGAGCGTGCCGGACTGCCAGGCCATTATCAAAAAAGCCGTGGTGGAAAGCCTCAAGGAGACGTATAAGCTGGAGCATTTCCCGGAGACGGGCGCGAACTACCAGATTCAGTTTTTAATTATGAAAGACAAGGTCAGCATCATGCTGGATACGAGCGGCGCGGGGCTGCACAAGCGCGGTTACCGCAAAAATTCCAACGAAGCGCCCATCAAAGAGACGCTTGCGGCGGTCATGGCAAAGCTTTCCCGTGTGCGCACGGACGGCACGCTCATCGACCCTTTCTGCGGTTCGGGTACGATTTTAATCGAGGGCGCCATGCTTGCCATGCACATTGCGCCCGGCCTGCGCCGCCACTTTGCGGCGGAAAAATGGAAAGCTGTTCCCGGAAATATCTGGGACAACGAGCGCATTGCCGCAAAGGCGCTTGAACGTCGCGATGAGGGCTTTTTGGCGTTCGGCTATGACATTGACCCCGAAGCCGTGCGCCTGACGCTTGAAAACGCGAAGAAAGCGGGCGTTGCGCAGTATATCTCCGCAGAAGTGCGCGACATCAAGGATTTCAGCAACGACGGCCCGTTCGGCTGCGTCATCTGCAACCCGCCGTACGGCGAGCGGCTTTTAGACGTGAAAACGGCGGAGGACATCTACAAAACGATGGGGCGCGTCTTCACGCCGAAGCGCGGCTGGAGCTATGCTGCCATCAGTCCGGACGAGCGGTTTGAGACATGCTTCGGCAAAAAAGCCGACCGCCGCCGCAAGCTCTACAACGGCATGATCCGCTGCCAGTATTACATGTATTTTAAGGCATAAAAAATGCTTTAGGGGAGGGTACATATGCGGAATGTTTATATCATCAACCCAAAAGCCGGCAAGCACGACCATACCGTGCAGTTTATGGAGCGCATCCGCGCCGTGCATGCCACGCACGGGGAAGAGCCGGAAATTTATCTCACACAGCGCGCGGGCCATGGCGAGGAGCTGGCGAGAGCGGCCGCCGAAAAGGGCGATGCGGTGCGCATTTGGGCCGTCGGTGGCGACGGCACGGTGCTGGAGGTCGTGCGCGGTGCGGAGTTTCACAAAAACGTCGCCGTGGGCGTATACCCGTGCGGCAGCGGCAACGACTTCGTGCGCTCATTCGGCAAGCGCGAAGTGTTTTTGAATCCGGAAAATCAGCTGGCGGGCAAGACTGTGTCCATCGATATGATCCGCACGCAGCACGGCGATGCCGTGAACATCTGCTCTGTGGGTTTTGACGCCAAGGTGGCGGCGGAGATGAATTATTATAAGCACCTGCCGTTCGTTTCGGGCGAGCTTGCGTATACCATTTCGCTTGCAAAGTGCTTTTTGGGGCACCTTGCGGACAAAATGACCGTAACATTTTACTATGCGGACGGCACAAAAGAGACCGTTACGGGCGAATTTCTGTTCACGCTTGCGGGCAACGGTCGCTGGTATGGCGGCGGGTACTGCGGCGCGCCGAACTCGGTGATAGACGACGGTTTGCTCGATTTTGTGCTGATCCGAAAGCCCGCCTATTCCCGCATTCCGGGTCTTGTGCCGAAGTATAAGCGCGGAGAGCATTTAAGCAACCCGGCATTTTCCGACCTGCTCGTTTACCGCCGTGGCGTGAAGATCGAAATTCAAAGCGAAAATGAAGTCGTCAGCAATATGGACGGCTTGTGCATCAAGGTGAAAAGCGAGGAATACAACATTCTGCCGCACGCACTGAATTTCATTTTGCCGCGCGGCGCGGCATTGCCGAAGGAGCCGAACAATGCGCGGTGATACACTCGGAAAAGCGGAAATCATAACGCCGCGCCTGCGCCTTAGACGCTTTTCCATGCAGGACATGAGCGGCTTTCTGCTGTTTGCCGCCGATGCGGATACCATGCTGCGGGCGGGCTCCAAGCCGGTTTCTACACCGGCGGAGGCGGAGAGTGAATTGAGGCGCGCCGCAGACGACCCGTATGCCTTTGCCATCACCCTGCGCGAAACGGGCGAAGTGATGGGCAAGATCAAGTATCAGCGCGATTACTGCCGCTATAATACGGACAGTATTTCGATTGGCTACGAGCTTTCGCGCCGCTACCGCCATAACGGCTACATGACGGAAGCGCTGCGCGCCATGGTGCAGAACGCGTTTGAAGTGATGAACGTCGAGGTCGTCGCCATCAGCCACTTTGTGGGTAACGAGCCGTCAAGAAAGGTCATTGAGCGCGCGGGATTCATCTTTGAGGGCGTTATGCCGTGCGGCTTTAAGCGGTTTGACGGCGAAATTTTTGACAATGTGTGTTACTCCATCCTGCGTTCGGAGTACGATACGGGGCTCATTTCGTCCGTGCGACGCATGCGGTAAAGCTTACAAATCAATGTGCATGCCCATATTCCGTCAGAAAATTGTGGAAATACCGCTTTTTTCTATTGCCAATGTACAAAAGCGGTGCTAAAATTGAATAAATCTAAAAACTGTGACTTTGTTGTGTCTTGCACCGGCAAAGTCTGTTTTTTAACGCGAAAGAAAGGAAGGAATAAAGATGGAACAGTCTTTTCCGAAGCGCCCGTTCCGCACGCACGGCGGCGCGCATGTGCCGCACCACAAGAACACGGCGCATACCGAAACGCACGTGATGCCGCCGCCCGATGAGATCACGCTGCCCATGACGCAGCACATCGGCGCACCGTGTGTGCCCTGTGTGAAAAAGGGCGACCACGTGTATGTCGGCACCAAGGTCGCGGACAGCGACGCATACGTTTCCGTGCCGATCCATTCCTCGGTTTCCGGCACCGTGAAGGAGATCAAAAAAGTCATTATGCCCGGCGGGCAGGCGGTGGACGCCGTCATCATCACGTCGGACGGGTTAATGGAGCACGACCCTGGGGTATGTCCCCCGCCGGAGATCAAAACGAAGCAGCAGCTGGCCGATGCGGCGCGCGCTTCGGGTCTCGTCGGTCTCGGCGGCGCAGGCTTCCCGGCGCACGTGAAATTAAACGTTCCCCCGGACAAAAAAATCGATACGCTCATCGTCAACGTTGCGGAGTGTGAGCCCTATATTACCTCCGACCACCGCGAGGCGCTCGAAAACGGCAAAAACGTGCTTGCCGGTATTTATAAGATCAAAGAGATTTTAGACGTGCACCGCGTCATCATCGCGATTGAAGACAATAAGCCCGACGCCATCGAAGCGCTGACGCGCATTGCGGATGACCCGAAAATGGACCCGAACGACGAAGTGCGCGTGTTAAAGCTGCATGCAAGCTACCCGCAGGGCGCGGAAAAGGTGCTGGTGCAGGCGGCAACGGGCAGAAAAGTCCCGGCGGGCGGTCTGCCGGCAGACGTGGGTTGCCTTGTCATGAACATCGGCTCCGTCTCGTTCCTTGCAAGCTACATGCGCACCGGCATGCCGCTGACGATGAAGCGCGTCACGGTGGACGGCAGCGCCGTGCAGAACCCGCAGAATGTCATTGTGCCCATCGGCACAAAAATTCGCGAGGTCATGAAATTCTGCGGCGGCTATAAGGAAGAACCGCAGAAGCTCATCATGGGCGGCCCGATGATGGGCGTTGCCGTGACAACCGACGAGCTGCCGGTCTTAAAGCAGAATAACGGGTTACTCGCGTTCGGTGCGGAAGAAGCGCGCCTTTTGGAGCCGACCGATTGCATCCGCTGCGGCCGCTGCGTTGCGGCATGTCCCATGAACCTTGTGCCCGCAAAGCTTGAAAAATACGCGGAGCGCAAGGATGTGGAAATGCTGAAAAAACTCGACATCATGACGTGCATGGAATGCGGCTGCTGCGCATTCTCCTGTCCGGCGAAACGCCGCATCGTGCAGGCCATTCGCCTCGGCAAATACTATGTAAAGAAGGAGGCGGCTAAAAAGTGAACAAATTCATCGTTTCCTCCTCGCCGCACTTTCAGTCGAAAGACACCACCCAGACCTTGATGCTGGACGTCATTTTGGCGCTGACCCCGGCGATGATTGCGTCCGTCATCATTTTCGGCTTCCGCGCGGCGGTTATTATCCTGACAACGGTCGCGTCCTGCATTTTGAGCGAATACATATCCCGCCGCGTCATGAAGCGCCGCCAGACGGTCGGTGACCTTTCCTGCGTTGTGACGGGCGTTTTGCTCGCGATGAACCTGCCCGTTTCCATCAGCCCCATCATTGCGGCGTTCGGCGGCGTCATCGCCATTGTTGTCGTAAAGCAGATGTTCGGCGGCATCGGACAGAACTTCGTGAACCCCGCGCTGACGGCGCGTATCATTCTGATGAACTCGTTCCCGGCGAAAATGACCGCGTGGACGGCGCCGATGGACCACAGCTTCTCCGACGCCATGACGACCGCAACGCCGCTCGGCGTTCTCTCCGAGGGCACGGATGCGGCGCTGCCGAGCTACCTCGATATGTTTCTCGGCAACACGGGCGGCTGCCTCGGCGAGACCTGTGCACTCGCACTCATTCTCGGCGGCATTTACCTTGTTGCACGCCGCGTTATCAGCCCGGTTATCCCGGTCACGTACCTTGCAACGGCAGCGGTGCTTTCCGCACTGCTCGGCCGCGACCCGCTGATGGATATTCTTTCCGGCGGCCTCTTGCTCGGCGCGATTTTTATGGCGACCGATTACACCACAAGCCCCATTAACTTCATCGCACGCGTCATCTATGCCGTCGGCTGCGGCGTGCTGACGATTTTAATCCGCCAGTTCGCGTCTCTGCCGGAGGGCGTATCGTACTCCATCGTACTGATGAATATTTTAGTGCCGCTCATTGAACGCGTTGCGAAGCCGCAGACATTCGGCAAAATGAAGGCAAAGAAAGCGGGTGACGCAAAATGAAGATCACCGCGAAAGATATTTTAAAACCGGCGCTCATTCTGTTTGTCATCTGCCTTGTCGTCACGGCGCTTCTGGCGGGCACAAATCTGCTGACGAAGGATAAAATTGCCGAGCAGTCCGCACTGGAAGCGGAGCAGTCGAGAAAAGTCGTTTTGAGCGACGCGGACAGCTTTGAAGAAGCAGACGGCTATTACATCGGCAAAGCGAATAACGAAACGGTCGGCTACGTTTTCCAGACGGAGGCGAAGGGCTACGGCGGTGCGGTGAAGGTCATGACCGGCATCAGCGCCGACGGGCAGATCACCGGCGTTGTCATTCTGGAGCACAGCGAAACACCGGGTCTTGGCGCGAACGCGGAAAAGGCTTCCTTTACGGATCAGTTTAAGCAGACTGCGCCGGAAAAGGGCATCACGCTTGTGAAGAATAAGGCGCCGTCGGACGGCGAGATCGAAGCCATGACCGGCGCGTCCATCACGAGCCGCGCGGTGACGAACGCCGTCAACGAAGCCATCACAAAGTACAACACGGTAAAGGAGGGCGCATAACATGGCAAAAAGCCTCAAAGAAGAATTTACAAAAGGCATTATCAAAGAGAACCCCGTGCTGCGCCTGATGCTCGGCACCTGCGCGACGCTCGCCGTCACAACGGCAGCTTCGAACGCTATCGGCATGGGCCTTGCGACGACATTCGTACTCGTATGTTCCAACGCCGTTATTTCTCTTCTCAAAAAAATCATCCCGGATAAAGTCCGCATCCCGGCGTACATCACCATTGTTGCGGGTTTTGTTACCATTGTGCAGCTGCTCATCAAGGCCTACGTGCCGGCGCTTAACAAGTCGCTCGGCGTGTTCCTGCCGCTCATCGTTGTCAACTGCATCATTTTGGGCCGTGCGGAAATGTTCGCCAGCAAAAATCCCGTGCTGCCGAGCATCGTAGACGGTCTTGGAATGGGCGTGGGCTTCACCGCCGCGCTGCTCGCCATGGGTATCATCCGTGAATTGCTCGGCGCGGGTACCGTGTTCGGCATTCCGATCCTCTCGAATTTCATGGATCCCATCATCATTTTCCTGCTCCCGCCGGGCGGCTTCTTCGTGTTCGGTATTCTCATCGCCATTGCGGGCAAGCTTTCCGCGGAGGGCAAAGCGCCGGAGACCATGGGCTGCGCTGCATGCCCGTTGGCGGCTTCCTGCTCCAAGGTTCAGGAAAAATGTGAAAAGGAGGGCGGCAAAGCATGAGTCTTAAATTTTTAGTCGGCATTTTCCTTGCCGCAATCCTCACGGAGAACTATATTCTCAATAAGTTTCTCGGCATCTGTCCGTTCCTCGGCGTTTCCAAAAAGCTCAATACGGCGTTCGGCATGAGCTGCGCCGTAACGGTTGTCATGGTTATCGCGACGGCGGTCACGTGGCCGGTGTATACGTATGTACTTGTCCCGCTGAACCTCGATTATTTGCAGACCGTGGTGTTCATCCTCATCATCGCGGCGCTCGTGCAGCTTTTGGAGACCGTGATGCACAAGTATATGCCGCCGCTGTATAACGCGCTCGGCATTTATCTGCCGCTCATCACGACGAACTGCGCCGTGCTGGGCGTGACGATGCTCGTGCTCGAAAAAGGCGCGGAAAACCCGAGCTTCGGCTATTTGGCATCGCTTGTCAACGCGTTCGGCGCAGGCATCGGCTTCATGGTTGCAATGGTCATTTTCGCCGGTGTGCGTGAGCGCCTCGAGCTGTGCGACGTGCCGAATTTCCTCAAAGGTCTGCCGATCACGCTGATCGCCGCGTCGCTTGTGGCGGTTTCGTTCCTCGGCTTTAACGGCATTATAGACCGTCTGCTCGCCTGAGCAAAACGAAAGGGGTTTCTATATGGATAAAATTTTGATCCCGGTTCTGATCGTCGCGGGCATCGGTCTTCTGGCGGGTATTATTCTGGCGGTCGCCTCCGCCATCATGGCCGTGCCGAAGGACGAGAAAGCGGAAGCGATTTTAGAGGTGCTTCCGGGCGCGAACTGCGGCGCGTGCGGTTTTTCCGGCTGCTCCGGCTATGCGGCGGCGCTCTCTAAGGGCGAAGCACAGCCCGGGCTGTGTTCTCCCGGCGGCGAAGCGTGCGCTAAAGCGTGCGCAGAGCTGCTTGGCACGGGCGACGTTGCCGTCGAGAAAAAGACGGCGCTTGTCCACTGCATGGGCAGCTATGACTGCACCAGCGACAAAATGCGCTACGACGGCATCGATAGCTGCGCCGCATCTACCCTGCTCGCCGGCGGTATCTCCAGCTGCCGCTACGGCTGCATGGGCATGGGCGACTGCGCCGCCGTGTGCGAATACGGCGCAATCAACATCTGCAACGGCATGGCGTCAATCGACCCCGCAAAGTGCCGCGGCTGCGCAAAATGCACCGCTGCATGTCCGAAGGGACTCATCAGCTTTGTGCCGCTGAAAAAGCAGGCGGTCGTGCGCTGCTCCAACTGTGATAAGGGCGCAGAGACGATGAAGGTTTGCAAGGTGGGCTGTATCGGCTGCGGCAAGTGCATGAAGGCGTGCGAAGTGGGCGCCGTAAAGGTGACGAACTTCTGCGCGAAGGTCGATCCCGCAAAGTGCATCGGCTGCGGCAAATGTGCCGAGGTCTGCCCGAGACACGTCATCACCATGCTGGACGCGTAATTTTAAAACAAACCGAGCCTCGGCTGTACGCCGGGGCTTTTTTGTTGTCAAAATTTGCAATCTGCTCTTTACAAACCTCTGAAAATCCGTTATACTATACAAAACACGGTTCACCAAAGTTTTTTCTGCGGTGCGCCGCAAAACAGCTTTTTCGTTCTGAGCACAAGGCATCGCTGCGTGTAAGCCGAAAATGGACAGAGGTATATTCCGCAGATAGATTCTGCGCTTTTTGTGCTTCCTGCATTTTCGGCAGGGAGCATTTTTGTTTTGCTTGTTTTATAAAAACGGGAGGTGTTTTATGCAGACACGCGTAGCCGTGATGAGCATTATTTTAGAAGATAACGCCCACGCGGAAGAAATCAACGACATTCTGCACCTGTACGGTCGGTACATCATCGGGCGTATGGGGCTGCCGTACAGACAGAAAAATATCAACATCATCTGTGTGGCGGTGGATGCCCCACAGGATGTCATCAGCGCCATGGCGGGAAAGCTCGGGCGCGTGCGCGGCGCCAACATCAAAACGGCGTATTCCAATTTTACGAGCACAGAGCCGGAAATCAAAACGGAGTGATCCGAAAAAATGACTAACGGGAAAGTGAACTGACCCGAAAGAAAGGAAATTATCAGACTATGTACGATCCGAAATCCTTAAAAGCAGAGGAATTTATCTGCCACGAAGAAATTGAAGACACTTTAAAATACGCGGACGAGAACAAAGATAACATGCCGCTCATCCGCGAAATTCTCGATAAAGCCCGTCTGTGTAAGGGGCTTTCACACCGCGAAGCATCCGTTCTGCTCGCCTGCGAAGACCCGGAGATTCTGGACGAAATTTATAAGCTTGCAAACGAGATCAAGCACAAGTTTTATGGTAACCGCATTGTCATGTTCGCGCCGCTGTATCTTTCCAACTACTGCGTGAACGGCTGCATCTACTGCCCGTATCACCGCCAGAACCATCACATCCCGCGCCGCAAGCTGACGCAGGAGGAGGTCGCAAAGGAAGTCATTGCGCTGCAGGACATGGGTCATAAGCGCCTTGCCATTGAAGCCGGCGAAGACCCGGTGAATAACCCCATCGAGTACATTCTCGACTGCATCAAGACCATTTACAGCATTCAGCATAAGAACGGCGCCATTCGCCGCGTGAACGTCAACATCGCCGCGACGACCGTGGAAAACTACCGCAAATTAAAGGAAGCCGGCATCGGCACGTACATCCTGTTCCAGGAGACCTACCACAAGGAAAGCTACGAAAAGCTGCATCCCACGGGCCCGAAGCATAACTACGCCTACCACACCGAGGCGATGGACCGCGCCATGGAGGGCGGTATCGATGACGTGGGTCTCGGCGTTCTGTACGGCCTTGAAATGTACCGTTACGAGTTCTGCGGCCAGCTGATGCACGCGGAACACCTTGAAGCCGTGCACGGCGTAGGCCCGCATACCATCAGTGTGCCGCGCCTTAAAAAAGCCGACGACATTGACCCGACGAAGTTCGATAACGGCATCAGCGACGAAACATTCGCGAAAATCTGCGCACTTATTCGTATTGCCGTGCCGTACACCGGCATGATCATCTCCACGCGTGAGAGTCAGAAGGTGCGCGCGCAGGTTATCAATCTCGGCGTTTCGCAGATCAGCGGCGCATCCCGTACCTCCGTCGGCGGCTATGCCGAAGAGGAACGCCCCACCGACACCGAACAGTTCGACGTTTCCGATCAGCGCTCCCTTGACGAGGTCGTCCGCTGGCTGATGGAGACTGACCACATTCCGTCCTTCTGCACGGCATGCTACCGCGAGGGCCGCACCGGCGACCGCTTCATGAGCCTGTGTAAGAGCGGACAGATCCAGAACTGCTGCCACCCGAACGCACTTATCACCTTAAAAGAATTCCTCGAGGACTACGCTTCCCCAGAGACGAAGGCCATCGGCGAAAAGATGATCGCGCAGGAGCTTGAAAACATCCCGAACGAGAAGACCCGCAGCATCGCAAAGGGCTATATTGAAAAGGTCGCCCACGGCGAGCGCGACTTCCGTTTCTAAAGCTTTCGGTTATTCTTTAAAAGGCAGGCGACTTCTATGGCAGACCTCAACCAGACCCCCTCGGCAAACCGTGTGCACATCGCATTTTTCGGCAAGCGCAACGCCGGTAAATCCAGCGTGGTGAACGCCGTTACGGGGCAGAATATCTCCATTGTGTCCGATGTCAAGGGCACCACGACCGACCCCGTGCAGAAAGCTATGGAGCTTTTGCCGCTTGGCCCGGTCGTCATTATCGACACGCCCGGCATGGACGACGAGGGCACCGTGGGCGAGCTGCGCGTGCAGCGCGCCCGGCAGGTACTCAATAAAGCTGATATTGCGGTGCTCGTCATCGACGGCACGGTCGGCAAAAGTGCGGAAGACCTCGCATTGCAAAAGCTCATCGAGAAAAAAGGCGTGCCGTATATCATCGTATTGAATAAAGACGACCTTGGCGGGTTCAAGGCCGAAAACGACAACGAAATCGCGGTCAGCGCGAAGACGGGCGAGCATATTTTTGAGCTCAAGGAAAAGCTTGCCGCCATCGCTGCAAAGGGGCAGAACACCAAAGTTATTTTGGGTGACTTACTTGAGCGCGGCGACCACGTGGTGCTCGTCACGCCCATCGATTCCTCCGCGCCGAAAGGCCGCATGATTTTGCCGCAGGTGCAGGCCATCCGCGACATTCTGGACGCGGGTGCAACATGCTCTGTCACGCAGGTGGAAGAGCTTGCGGGCGTGCTGAACGGCCTCAAAACGCCGCCGAAGCTCGTTGTTACGGACAGCCAGGCATTCGGCAAAGTAAAAAAGATCGTGCCCGAGAGCATTAAGCTCACGTCATTCTCCATCTTATTTGCGCGCTACAAGGGCGTTTTAGAGACGGCCGTGCGCGGCGCTGCGGCTATTGAAAATTTGAAAGCGGGCGACCGCATTTTGATCTCCGAAGGCTGCACGCATCACCGCCAGTGCGGCGATATCGGCACCGTGAAGCTGCCCGCGTGGATCCGCAAACACACCGGCAAGGACTTTGAATTCGAGTTTACTTCCGGCGGCGGATTTCCCGAAGATCTTTCGCCGTATGCCCTTATTGTGCACTGCGGCGGCTGTATGCTGAATGAACGCGAAATGCAGTTCAGACAGTCTTCCGCCGAAGAAAAAGGTGTGCCGTACACGAACTACGGCATTCTCATTGCATATATCAATGGCTGTCTCTTATACACATCTGACGCTGCCGACGAAGGCTTAGGTGTAG
>ENA-OZHC01001001-OZHC01001001.1-human-gut-metagenome-genome-assembly--contig:-NODE-1001-length-11000-cov-5.950206_pt1 | contig 11000 bp, 6 predicted proteins | sample MGYA00244043_ERZ653680 | MGnify/ENA primary metagenome ERZ653680 (study PRJEB26926, sample SAMN06165323) | human gut metagenome | biome: ENVO:00009003; feature: ENVO:2100002; material: ENVO:00002003...
TTCGTCGGCAGCGTCAGATGTGTATAAGAGACAGGAGTATAAGACACCTGTAACATTACTTATTTGGGTGTTTGTTATGATAACAGTGGACTGTTTTTTGAAGAAGAAAAAATATTATAAAGAAATGCGATACATTATAAGTCAATTATTATATATGATAATTTATTCGATACAACCATAATCAGATGATGAAGTTGCAAGTGATTGTGTTAAAACTTACTTTATGCTATTGCGCAAATGTAGATTTTATTACAGAATAATTCTGATTGATATTTATGAAAAATGCACAAATAATTGTTTTTCTCTTTCTCTTTTTGGCTTCTTGTGGTGAAAGGGGGAAAAATGATATTGTATCTCCTATTGATAAAAATGACTCGCTATATATTGTTATGAATCGCTGCGTTAATTGGTATTAATATAATAAAACCGGAGTTTTGCTGGGCTGGTTGATAAATAGGATAATCAAGACATGTTATGATTAAAATAGGGAGGATGCTTAAAAGTTAAGCGTAAGTGGTATTACAATAACTCTATTTATTGCAGCGATATACTATTATTCCATTTTATTCAGTTCATTTCGTAGCCATATCTCAAGTTCTTTCTTGGAAGGAAGTTTAAGCATATACTGCGAGATAAATAATTTTTCGTCTATACCGGTAGTGGCATATTCCACCATTTCCTTCCCTGCATTTGTACAGAGTAGGATGCCTACTGGAAGATTATCACCCGGTACCATCAAATTTTTACGGTAGTATGCAAGATACATATTCAGTTGCGCCACATCCTTGTAGTCAAGTTCATGCGACTTCAATTCTAAAATTACGCCACAATGGAGAAGGCGATTATAGAACAGCAAATCATAAAAGTAGTAATTATTATCAATCAGAATGCGTTTTTGGCGAGATTCAAAACAAAATCCTGTTCCGAGTTCTAACATAAACTCCTGTAAATGATCCATCAAGGCCGATTCTAAATCAGATTCTTCAACCACATCTTTTGCATTTAGTCCCAAAAACTCAAATGTGAAAGGAGACTTAATTACTTCTTGAAGATTGGTTTGCATTGTTGTCTGATTAGCCAAAGCACTGAGTGCAGATTTATCACGGCTTAATCCGCTACGTTGAAAGTAGTGGCTACCAATCTGCCGCTTCAGTTCACGCACGCTCCACATTCCTTTAATGCATTCCATCTCATAGAAAGTCCGTTCAATATCGTCAAGAGGAATTAATTGAATGAAATGCGTATAAGATAATCGCTCAAAAAGCATTTGTTCCGAAACCGTACATGGTGTTTCTTTCAATTGGCCAATCAGTGATTGGCTAATTTCATCAAATTGAATATCAGCTATTTCCAATTGGCCAATCACTGATTGACCAATGGAGATTAACTGTGTAGAGTATTCTTTTATGGGTAAAATAAGGCGCGTATAAGCCTGATAAAACTGGCGATATAATTTTAATTAGTATATGAAAAGCTATTCTCATTCAACTTTAATGCCAATTTCTTTAGCAACATCTCACCATATTTAGCCCGGTCATTTCCGTTTTGCTCATAATGAACAATATAATAACCTATCAACCAATTACGGCAAGTCACATGTTTATTGATTGCATTTGCTGCGCTTTGGCGCAATAGTTGATTGACAGACTGAATCTTTTGAGCCAAAAGTTCAAATGACTCATGTTGACCATTGATATATATTTTCTCCATTCTGAACTCTTCTATTAAATGTACTGCAAAAGTAGTATAATTCACTCATGTTTCGTAAGAAAATCCTATGCCTTTTTTATGCAAGCATGTCAACGTATCTCATTAACTTGCGAAACTTGAATATATTATGAATCGCTGCGTTAATCTGTATTAATATAATAAGCCGATGACGAAAAATTATGAATCAGTGCTGATAAAAGTACCAAATTCTCGATTATAAGTGATTTAGCAAAATTTGTATACGCTTTAATTTAGCTTTTCTTGTACAAAAGAACTATCTATGCAATAAATATCACAGATTATTTAAAAACTATATTATGAGAAACAAAATTATTTTTCAAGTCGCAATGTGTGTAGTCGCATTGTTGAGTTTTGTCTTACCGGTTTCCGCACAACAATCAGATGAGACGAGTGAATACGAAGTAGCTTTGAAGAAGCTAATGGAAGTTACCGGTGCTTTGAATTCTATTGATGAGATTCTGCCACAGACTTTGGCCGTGGCAAGGATGAATGCCCCCCAAAAAGATGCTGATTATTGGGATACATTTGCCAAGTCGTGGAGAGAGAAGATGGAACGGATGGTCATGGAGATATACATGCCTATCTACAAGAAACATTTAGCTTTGGAGGATCTGCAAGAAACCATTGCGTTTTATGAATCCCCTTTGGGAAAGCGATATAGAGAGTCGGCAATAAGTATTATGCGTGAAGCTATGCCGTTATTGGTCAGTCGGTTACAAGTGGATATGAGGAAAGAACCGCATCCGGAATCTGACAGGAGCATGGATGCAATGGAGCAAACGAGAAATCGGGACCAGGAACTATATGATGCAGCTTATGCGCTTCCCAAAGATAGTATTGAGGTGGCTAAGAGACCTTATAACAGAGCAGAGGGAACGAAACCTTCATTATACTCCATTGAGAGAAGAGCCAAAGATACGAAAGTAACTTTCCTGCAACCTATCTATTTTAATTGGCAATGGCTGTACTATAGTCCGGGGTTTGTGATAATTGACAAAAAAACGGGTGATGAATACCACGTGAGAGGATATGACGGAGGAGCTCCCCAAGACAGATTATTGACTGTAGAGGGTTTTAACTCCAAGTATATCTATGTCAGTCTCCTTTTCCCCAAACTGAAAAAAAGTGTAGAAGTGATTGATATTCTTGAGTTGCCTCATGAAAAAGACAGGTTACCTTCCAATGATGATGGGATTTTCAAGACATATTGTGATGTGAAAGTAAAGGATTACTTACGGTCTTCTAAGAAGAGAGCCAAGGAAATATATTAGTCCCATCAAGAGGAATAGCGGTTCCCATGAAGAGAAACGACAATTCCCATTAAAGGAAACTCGCGTTTCTATTAGAGGAAACTGTCGTTCCTATTAGGGGAAACTTTCGTTTCCTGCACTCGGAAACTTGTGTTTTGACTTATACTAAATCCGGTTGTTACTTTTAGCGACTAGTTGCTAAATAAGTTGTTAGATTTCTTATCAGGGTATTGGAATTCCCACAGATGTTACCGAAAAAAACATCACCCGATCAAAACTGAGATTATACAACATCAACCCGATCCGACTTATCGATAAAAAAGAACTATTTGAGCATAAATGCGGGAAAACTGCACAAAATTACGAATAGATATTGGAAAATAAGAAAGCTATATGGTGAAATCGGCAAAGAAAGAGTGGAAAAGTGCTGAGATGGATTTATGCGAATATGATGGATAACAAAAAGATAATCAGAAATATATGTCTTGTCAAGGGCGGTGTAGGTAAATTTGCCTACACTCGGTTTTTATTTGCTTACACCACCCTGTATTGCCGATAAATAAGGCGATACAGAGCGTGAGTGCAAGCGTGTAGGTAAAAGTGTACATAAACTCTATGTATGCCTGAGTTCAACCCTGAGTGAATACGGATTTATTAGCAGAAAAGGCTGGATTTATCTATTTTCAATAATAAAATGTCTGAAATTGAAAGCCATGGAGGGCAGAGCGCTCTTATATTTGTGAGCAATATAAGTGTGGAACTATGATAAGTATGGCAGGACAATCTGATTAAAAAAATATTTTAAATAATAATGATATGAAGAAAAAGCTATTCAGTTTATTTGCTTTGGCTATTGGATTTCAGACAATTGCCTTATCACAAAATAATGAGTGGAGAGATCCGGAGGTAAATGCTGTAAATCGTGCTCCGATGCATGCCAACTATTTTGCCTATGAATCGCATGATGCTGCCCGTGCAGGTGTGAAGGAAGAATCTGATAATTTCCTGTCACTGAATGGGATGTGGAAATTTAATTGGGTAAGGAATGCCGACCAGCGTCCGGATGACTTTTATCGGTTGGGCTATAACGATAGCGCGTGGGATGAGCTGAAAGTACCTGCTGTATGGGAGTTAAATGGCTATGGAGATCCTATTTATGTTAATGTTGGGTATCCGTGGAAGAACCAGTTCAGAACAGATCCTCCGAAAATACCTGTAAAGAACAATCATGTGGGATCCTATCGTAAGGAGATTGTTATACCGGCGGAGTGGAAGGATAAGCAAATCTTTGCACATTTTGGTTCAGTCACTTCCAATATCTATTTGTGGGTAAATGGTAAATACGTTGGGTATAGTGAAGACAGTAAATTGGAAGCGGAATTTGATTTGTCGGGTTATCTCAAACCGGGTAAAAACCTGATTGCATTTCAGGTGTTCCGTTGGTGCGACGGGTCATATCTTGAAGACCAGGATTTCTTCCGTTTTTCGGGTGTGGGGCGTGATTGCTACTTGTATACCCGCAACAAGAACTATATTCAGGACATCAGAGTTACTCCCGACTTGGACCAACAGTATGCCAACGGATCGTTGGATATTGCCCTCCAAATGAAAGGACGGGGTACTGTAGAATTGGAACTATCGGATTCGAAAGGCAATATCGTTGCAAACACCCGGGTGAATGGCTCGGGCAATCTTTCGGCTGCTATGGAGGTTAAGAATCCCCTTAAATGGAGTGCGGAAATGCCCAATCTTTATTGTCTGACGGCTACTTTGAAGAATGGCAATGATATTTTAGAAGTTATTCCGGTAAAAGTAGGTTTCCGTAAAGTCGAGATTAAAGATGCGCAACTACTTGTGAACGGGCAGCCTGTACTGATTAAGGGAGCCAACCGCCATGAGATGGACCCGGATTATGGATATGTTGTTTCGCGGGAGCGTATGTTGCAGGACATTCGGATTATGAAGCAGTTCAATATCAATGCCGTGCGTACATGCCATTATCCTGATGATAATCTTTGGTATGAACTGTGCGATGAGTATGGTTTGTATGTCGTGGCTGAGGCTAATGTAGAGGCACATGGAATGTTATATACTAATAATCAGCTTTCTAAACACTCGTCTTTTGCCAAAGCACATCTGGAACGCAACCAGCGTAATGTGCAGCGTAGTTACAATCATCCTTCGGTCATTATCTGGTCGTTGGGTAACGAAACCGGTCCCGGTCCTAATTTTGAAGCTTGCTATCGTTGGATAAAAGCGGAAGATGCAACGCGCCCCGTGCAATATGAACAGGCCGGTCATGATTATTATACCGATATTTTCTGCCCGATGTATCTGTGGTACAGCGCTTGCGAGGACTATGCCAAGAGTAATGCCACTAAACCGCTTATACAGTGTGAATATGCGCATGCTATGGGTAATTCTATGGGTGGATTCAAAGAATATTGGGACCTGATACGCAAATATCCGAAATTTCAAGGTGGGTTCATCTGGGACTTTGTTGACCAGTCTGTACGTTGGAAAAATAAAGACGGTATTGAAATATATGCGTATGGCGGAGATTTTAATAAGTATGATGGTTCTGACAATAATTTCTGTGATAATGGTCTGATAAGCCCTGACAGGATACCGAATCCGCATATGTACGAAGTGGGTTACTTTTATCAGTCCATTTGGACACGTCCCGTCAACCTGCAAAATGGAGAAATAGAAATCTTCAATGAGAATTTCTTCCGTGATCTTTCCGCTTATTATCTGGATTGGCAGTTATTGGCAGATGGTGAATTGGTAGAAGCCGGCACTGTTGGCAATCTTGATGTAGCTCCTCAACAATCGGCAAGACTGAAACTGGACATCTCCGATATAAACTCGTATAAAGACAAGGAACTATTGCTGAATGTATCTTATAAACTTAAAAAGGCTGAAACCTTATTATCTCCCGGATTTACTGTTGCAAAAGCTCAAATGTCCGTCACTCCCTATAAGGCACCCGATATGGCATTAGTGAATGTAAAGAAAGCAAATATAGAATCCGTTGCTCCCTCTGTGAATAATAATGATGGTAATTATCTGATTATTGAAGGTGAGGATTTCATTATCGAGTTTGCGAAGAACAATGGTTTCCTGAGCAGATATAAGGTTGCAGGCAAGGAATTGATGAATGATGGCGGACAACTCGTGCCTAATTTCTGGCGTGCGCCTACTGACAATGATTATGGTGCCAGATTGCAGCACAAATACAGGGTATGGCTGAATCCCAAACTTAAAAGGACTTCATTTACCAACAAGCAGGAGAATGGGACGGTTGTAGTTGAAGCCGGATATGAAATGCCGGATGTCTCTGCTAAACTATATCTGACTTATGTGATAAATAATGCAGGTGAGATAAAAGTTACTCAGAAAATGGCTGCCGGTGAAGCAGAGAAAGTGCCCGATATGTTCCGCTTCGGCATGCAGATGCAGATGCCTGACGAATTCTATAGAATCAATTATTATGGCAGAGGTCCTGTGGAAAACTATTCGGACCGCAATCATGCAACAGATTTGGGAATTTACCGTCAGACGGTGGCTGAACAATTCTACCCATATATCCGTCCGCAGGAAACGGGTACTAAGACTGATATACGTTGGTGGAGACAACTGAACGAAGCGGGTTCCGGGTTGCAATTTGTTGCGGAAGCCCCGTTCTCGGCATCAGCTCTGAACTATACGATTGAATCTTTGGACGACGGATTGAATAAAGATCAGCGTCATTCGCCGGAAGTAATCCCGGTGGATTATACGAATATTTGCATAGACAAGGCTCAATTGGGGCTGGCTTGTGAAAATAGTTGGGGAGCTATCGCTTATCCGCAATACCGCTTGCCGTACGGTAATTATGAATTCAGCTTTATAATGAAGCCGGTATTTAATAAAGTTTATTGATGTGATAAATTCGGATTATGAGAAAATTGTGTTTGTTGTTCTTATTGATAGGAACATATTGTTATGCCGGTGAAAAAAGATGTACGGTTGATTCGCCTGACGGAAAGATACAGTTAGCGATTATTCAAACGGATGCCGGTGAGCTGACTTATCAACTATCTGTGAAGCGTAAACAAGTGATTGAGGCTTCTGCATTGGGATTTAAAACAGAGGATGGGGTGTCTTTTCCTTCCCAAGGATGGAAAATGGGAAAGGTTATCCGTAACAAAGTGAATTCTGTTTGGAAGCCTCTGTGGGGAAAGCGTGCCGTAGTGCCCGATAAATACAATGAGATGAAGTTGTCTTTTGTGAATGAAGCGGAATCATCGGATGCTTTGGAGATAGTGGCGCGGGCTTATAATGAAGGTGTGGCTTTTCGCTATGTGTTGCCTCAGGGGGCGGGTTCTGCACTGGAACTTACCACTTTTAATTTTGCAGGCGACTATACCGCGTGGTATTATAATGGAGAAAGGCATAATATCGGTCCGGAACGATTGACCGAAACAGATGGCGAGCGCTTGCCCGTGATGACGGTGAAGGCTGCGGAAGATTTATACCTGGCTGTACATGAGGCTTGTCTGGATGAGGGTGAACCCTTGAAACTGAAATCGGAAAAGGGGCGATGCTTGTTTTCTGTTTCTGCGAAACCGCATTTGCTTCGTGCGGGATATCAATCGGCATGGCGTGTGGTGCTTTGTGGCAACCGGCCGGGCGATCTGGTGGATTCTCATCTCGTGGAATTGCTGAATCCGGAACCTTCCGGAGAATATGATTTTTCGTGGGTGAAGCCGGGAGTTGCGTTATGGGACTGGCGTATGAATGGTGCTCAGTGGGAAGGGTTTAATTATACGATGTCCTATCCTTCCTGGGAAAGAGCGGTTGATTTTGCCGCAGAGCAGGGTTTTGCCTATCTGGTTCTTGATGCCAATTGGTATGGACCTGAGTTTGAGCAGGGTTCGGACCCCGTTAAGGGAGATAAGGCCAGGGATGTGCGAAAATTGATTCAATATGGAAAGCAGAAAGGAGTGGGTATCTGGCTGTATCTGAATGATGTGGGAGGACGTAATTATCCGTTGGAAGAAACTTTGAAACAATATGGGGAGTGGGGAGCTACCGGAGTGAAGTATGGTTTTATGGCCGGAAACCCTGAAGAGAAGAATACCAGAACAAAGAGTATAACGGAAATGTGTGCACGGTATAAATTATTGGTAGATTTTCATGATTATCCGGTGCATCCCTATGGGCAGATGCGGACATGGCCTAATGCTGTGACACGTGAATATTGCAAAGCTCAATTGGACGGACACGAGATCTTCTATCCCAAGACCTTTGTTACTTCAGTGTTTGTAAATATGATAGCCGGCCCGATTGATATGAATAACGGTATGTTTGACCTTCGGCAAGGAAGAACGACACGTTCGGATAATAATCAGGAAGTGCCTTCGACGGTGGTATCGGAAGCTGCACGGACATTGATTACTTTCTCCGGCGCGACGATTATTCCGGATATTCCCGAATATTATCGTAAATATCCAGCTTTACTCCGCTTTTTGTCTGCACAGAAAATGCCTTGGCTGGAAAGTAAAACTTTAGATGGCGAAATAGGAGAATATATCGTAATGATGCGTCAAGCGGAAGATGGAGTATTCTTGGTAGGGGCTGCAACTAACGAAGAAAGTAGAACTTTACGTGTGCCGCTGTCTTTCTTAGGTAAAGGAGACTATGAAGCGGAAATTGTAGAAGATGGAGAGAATGCCCATTATTTGAGTAACAGGGAAACGATTAAGGTTTCGAAAAAGAAAGTAACGCGGAATGAAGTTTTGAATATAAAGTTAGCGCCGGGTGGCGGAGCTTGTATCCGTATTGGAAAAGAAATAAAACAGTAGCTATCCAGCTACTGTTTTATTAATCTTACTTCATATATTTCACCTATTTGTTTTCTTATGCAAGCGGACTAAACACAACCTTATATGTTTTAACCACCCCTTTATAGTCGAATTTCACAATAGCAGTTCCGGAAACCGATGTTGCCTGGATAATTTCTACTTTCACACTCTTATCAGTCGCTGATGCCGACACTGTAGGTATTCCGGTTGTTCCGGCGGGAAGTTTGTAGACAGCCTCATAGATGTCATAGCCGGTGATACCATTGCTTTCGGTGGAACGTACAGGAGTTTCCGGCACTTCGATTGCTTTCCCGTTTACTTCGATATTTACTTTGGGGACAACCGGACGAACAATTTTCTTCTTGTTGGAACTGAATCCCAATCCGGCTAAATCAAAGAGATCACCGGTCTCCTGGCTTTCAGCAACGAGGTAGATTGCATGTTTCTTGTCCAAATGGTCAACAAACTTCGATACGTCGATTGTAAACTGTGTTGTTTCCTGTGCCGAATTGGCGGGAACAACTATCTCACCTATCTTCGTTCCTTTCCAGGTTTCGTTATCCCACGGACCGTCTAACCAAACATTCACTTTAAACGTCTTTGATGTTTTCGGTGCAAGGAAGAGGTTGAAGGCTGTTTTGTTTCCCTTTTTGGTTCCTTCGAAAGCTTTCAGGCCCAGTTTATCTTTATTCAATCCGCCGAAGCCGAAGTACTTATATCCTATTATATTGCCGTTCTTCACGTTTGTGATAGGAGCGTGGTTATCCCAGATGTCCCATGAATCCTGTTGGATACGTCCGTCGGAGAGATAACATGCAAATCCTGCGGAATAGTATTGATAAGGATCAAGACCAAATATATGGAAGCCTTCCGAAGTTACTTCCGCTCCTTTGTATTCATTCCCCTGGCTGTCTTTGGCTGTCCAGATTTTATCTTTTGCATACGGATCGTAGGCTCTGATGGAAACTTTACCGCCTTCCGATACCGGCTTCTTATCCCATTCCACATGGATTGGAGCTACCATCGACTGGCGGGCGTTGCCGAAGCCACGGGGCGGACGGTGGTAGAATACATACCATTGTCCGTTGATGAGTTCTATACTTCCATGCGTATTGTGTCCTGCATTAGTTGTTTGCAGCCGTGAACCGTCTTGGTTTAGCACCGGTGCACGCGAATCGACCAGAACGCCGCCGCTCTTCCACGGACCCAGCGGAGAGTCACCATAAGCGTAGCGCAAAGTGGAGTTGGAACTGCCCAATCCATAATCGGGACCTGAATGTCCGCTATAGATGGTCACATATTTATTTCCAATCTTACGTATGGATGAGGCTTCAAAGAAGTTGAATGCTTCAAGGTCTTCTCCGGGAAAGATGTGCGGATATGAAATATTCTTCGGCCCACGGTTGTTGCCTCTGCGGACGCCTGCTGGCATGAAATAGGGGATAACCTCTGTTCCGGGGCGTACGGAATACATGGTGTTCTGATCCAGTTGGGCGGCTAATGAGCGTTGAAATCCCCAATATCCATAGGCTCTGAATCCGATTTCATAATCCGGGTCGTTCGGGTCTGTGATGTATTCGATATATACAGACGGGTCGAATCCCAAAATACTTCCGGGCAGGGTTTTTGTGCCGTCGGCGGTCAGGTTGACGGGTGTAAAAGGTCCGTCGGGACGACTTCCTTTAGCCACCATCGCTTCCCTGTCTCTGCCGCGGCTGTGCGGGAACAGATAATATTCTTTTGTGCCGTCCTTTCTTTTCACTTCAACAAGGTCGGGGGCGTACATCACATCCCATTGTCCTCCTACCTGATAGGTGAAGATAGGACCTTCGTCACGCCAACTTGATAAATCTTCTACGGGTGCCGACCACATCCTGATGTCCGGTCCGCAATAACTGCCGAAGCGGACATCGTGCGAACCGATGATGTAAGCGCGGAACTTTCCCGGATTGTCGGGGTCTTCAAAAACACGGGGCTCTCCGTCCGGCAGATGCTCCCATAACGGCAGGTACGGGTTACCCGCTCCGTGATAAACAAACTTGGACGTTTTCGGCTGATTATTATTACTGGCTATTGCTTTTGTTATTGCAAACATAGGGACAATAGCAAACAATAATAAAACTGTCTCTTATACACATCTGACGCTGCCGACGAAGGCTTAGGTGTAGAT
>ENA-OZHC01001018-OZHC01001018.1-human-gut-metagenome-genome-assembly--contig:-NODE-1018-length-10906-cov-7.109944_pt1 | contig 10906 bp, 7 predicted proteins | sample MGYA00244043_ERZ653680 | MGnify/ENA primary metagenome ERZ653680 (study PRJEB26926, sample SAMN06165323) | human gut metagenome | biome: ENVO:00009003; feature: ENVO:2100002; material: ENVO:00002003...
TTTGATTTCAAATTGATTAAACTCTGTGATACTCTGTGTTACTCTGTGGTGAAAACTCATTTCTGCACCATTTTAAAAATAATTCCCCATATCTTCTTATTTACTATATATATTCCTTACCTTTGTCATATGGGTGACTGACCGTTCATCTTTTATCCTGATGATGACCTTATACATATATAGATGAAAACCAAAAGTATTTACAGATATTTATGCTTCGACACCATCGCTTTACAGATGAAATTTCCCTAGTTAAATAGGCGTTAACTCCCCAGTTGGGGAGTAACGCATTCCCCAACTGGGGAACAACGCACTCCCCAACTGGGGAATAACGCACTCCCCAACTGGGGAGTTAACACCCCCCTAAAATGGGAGGTACTACCCCCTCTACAATACGCTGTAGCGTGGGTCAGTAAAATTCGGCTTGTTCAGTCGCTGAAATCGGAAGATAGAGAAAAAGAAGAGAAATATAAAAAGAGAGGCATACATAATTATCAACAATCAGCCGATCGCCAATAAAACCTTCATAAGATGGCATGACGAAAGACTACTTTAAAAACAAGAGAATATATGATAAAGATTAATCTTATAAAGAGAGTTAACCATTTAAAAAAGGATAAACCTGCCAAATGGTATGGAGTCTCTAATACAGGCAAAGCGGAAAATACGTATGTCGTTACCCGTAATGCCTCTGAAAATACATCGACTGCACCTACTGAAATGGATTCATCCATTGAGTTGTTCTTCAGAGAAGCTATAAAGGAGTTATTAAATGGAAATTCCGTACGCGCAGGCCGGTACGGAAACTTCCGCATCGCTTTCAGAAGTGAGGGGGTAGAAGATATCAATGAGTTTAATGCAAACTCAATGATTAAGGATGCCCGTATCGTGTTTCAACCTAGTAAACTTTTCCGTTCGGAAGTTATCAATAAGCTTCAGTTTACAGTGAACTGTGTAACTGAAGATGAAGTGAAATATGCTTCCCTTTCCGACTATCGCCGTGCCAAAGGAATCAGTGGAGGTGGCTCCGGTTCCGACAAGCCTTCGGGCGGAGGTAGCGGTGGCGGATTGGATGAAAATCCTCTTGGATAATCATCCATCCGCATATCTACTTTCCTAATGTATTGCTTCTCTTTTTATTTTCCGTTTCATTAATCGACGTATCCACAAGTAATATCCTGTTAATGGAAGACTTGCACCTACCAAGGCGGCAATAAACGTCAATATTCTTGTCAGCATACCTCCCCAACTGCCCACGTGCACGGAGTAAATCCATCCACGGATTTTACCGGAGTTATCCAGATCCTTATAGAGCGTTGTTTCGGTAATCTCGCCATTACGTGGATTGAACTTATAACGGTCTGTTCCCCGCTGGTTGCCGAAACGAGGGAGAGCAACACTGGCAGAACCATCGGATACGCTGATTAGTTTGTAGTCCGGATTTGCCTCGGCCAACTGTTCGTATATCTGTTGCCAATTAGTATAAGGAGAGCGTTTCCTTCCTTCCCGACTTTCGGAATGTTCTCCTCTGCCTTCAGGCTTTTCACCTCTATTCCCGGGTCTTCCACTTCTGCCTTCGGGACTCTCCTCCCGCTTACCGCCTTTGGCCGTCGCATTGGCTGCTGCGTTTCCGTGCCCCATACTGGGCTGCACTTCCACGCCAAAGGTTTTATAAAATCCTGTCCTGTACCACTGGAAAGACCACGTTAATCCTGTAAGAGCCATAGCCAGCAAGAAGACAAGTGCATACATTCCGCCCGCCACATGCAAGTCGTACCAAAAACGACGCCAACCTTTATTCGCTACAATCTTCAGACTGTTCTTCAATGCCTTGCGCGTACGCGGCCACCAAACGACTATACCCGATATCAGTACAAACACGAACATCAACGTACTGGTACCGACAATCATCTTCCCCCAGAAGATGCCGCCATCCTGCTTCATACTGTCCAGCAACCAACGGTGCATCCGGAACATAAAGTTGAAAAAGGGCGCCCGTTCATACTTACCCATAATCTCACCCGTATACTGATCCACATACATAGATGCACGACGGGGTTTGGAAAGCGTGACCTGGTAAGCCCGTTCAGGATCAGACGAAATATTAACGCCGGTCACTGATACGCTATCGGGCAAGGTTGCCGCCACTTTAGTCATCAATTGCTCCATGGGTAGCGGAGCAGCCTCAACCTTTTTCACAAAGTAGAGCTCGCGATGGCAAAGTTCCATCACTTCTTTCTCGAATACCAGTGCCGCACCCGAAAAGCAGATCAACGTGATCAGTATTCCGAAAGGAACGGAAAGCCACAAGTGTATATTACGGAATATCTTTCTCATTATGTCAGTTTATGAAGCTCGGAAAAAGAGCCTGCCCGGCACATACCAGCAGGCTCTTTATCCCTAATTATAATCAATGAATGGTTTTGTGCTTATTTAGTAGGTGTCAATCGGGCCACACCGCTGATCTGAGTAGCTTCAATGGTAACTCCCTTCGTTGCAGTGGCGCTCGATGGATTGATCTTGTAGATAGCAGGATACCCCTCGGTTGTCGTTACAGTCAGATAAACATTGCCATTTTCGGTATAAGGCGCGTTGCCGAAACCGGAAATCAAATTAGTCTTAGGCAAGCCGGTTACATAAGTCAGCTTCTTGTCGCCTGCCTTGAAGATGGCCAGTTGATTCGCAGTAAAATCGTCTTCAGTCAAAGGACGGTCATACATCAACATCAAGAAGTAGTCACCCGTAATGTGCCAGCAACGGAGGAATGATTTTCCGCCACTTTGAGCTTCCAGATCACAATAGTAATCATCAAAGTCTTCCGTGCCGTTAGGAATACGCACTACACCGGCAGGCAGAGTGGTCTGTTGGCGTGCATCGTCCATCGTCTTGGCATAACTGGGAGAGAAAACGTAGACGTCACCGTTATCTGCTTCCCAGATTGTCTGGTAATACTGAGATTTATTGCGCCCGCAAGCATAGCTGATCCGGTCTGTACTGATCAGCTTCTTGCTGGTAAGAGTCTCATCATCGAAGATGGCTACCCAACACTCATTGGGATATTGTGTCCATTGCAACTCTCCTTTCTTATAGCTGCTGCTGTTTGAACCACCGTCTTCCGTCTTTATCAGGTCTTGATTACCCGGCAATACCCACTTGCCATTATTGTACGCTGCACCATACTGGCTCAGCCCCATCGGAACAGCTGCGCTGTAAATCTTATTGCCGTGTTGTAAAATACCTGCCAGCGTCACAAACTCACCATTTCCCAGGAAATTCTCTGAGAGATAGGCCTTGTTTTGAGTGTCATTGGTCTTATAAGTTTCGGCCTCTACATCCAGATAAGAAAGCAGGAATGTCTTAGGTAAGTAACCGTTATCATCGGCATACCCTGTATATCCGTCACCTGTAGAAGAAGTGATGATATATCCCCCGTAAATACCATAGCTGGTGAACCGCTTCACTGCATACTCGCCCGAGCGTGCCACCATTTCGTAATTTGAGTTCATGACGAATGAACGGGTAGTACCGGCATTACCCTGATTGTAGGTCAAACCATACAGATATTGATCTTTATAAAAGATCCATTGTGACGCACCGTCATTTACAAGGCCATTATTTATGGCGGAAACCGTTCCTTTATCCAATGTTTCGGAAGTCAATAGAACGTTCGTAGTATTTCCCGAAGCTGTAACCGAGGATGCTATCACATACTCGCCTCTACCTTCAGTGCCACCACCAAGGCTCGGTTCATTGTCAGTACACGCTGTCAGCGCCAGTCCGGTTACTGCTGTTGCAAAAAGTCCGGTTAAAAAGTTCTTCTTCTTCATCTTGCTTTTACCTTTAATATTAATCTAAATTTATACTATATATACTTGTTGGCGAAGCTAATTCGCTTCTATAGGGTTGTGAATCAGTTACGAGCTACAGGCTACAAGCTACAAGTGCCTTTCGGAATATAGCGCAGCTACTTGTAGCTTGTAGCCTGTAGCTCGTAACTTCATTCCTTTCTTTCCGATATGAATCAATTCCGTCAACGGGACATATATCAGACCAATCATCTTTAATTTCCAAAGTATACCCTCACTTTCCCGTAGAATGCCCGTCCGGGCTTCTGAAGACTGAAGTTGTCATACAGTTTCTCGTCCGTGAAGTTGCGGCACTCAAACGATAAATTATACCGTCCGTTGCGCAGGCTATAAGAAAGCGCCAGATTGTGCGAGAACTGATTAGGTACTACATAATCGTCCTTATTCGATCCGATATTAGATGAATAATAAGTAAAACTATGCAGATACTGGTTGTCGTAGGAAACCGTCAGTGTATTACCTTTCTTCCAAAGGTTGCGCCAATAGAACGTCACATCCGAATCGGCAAACATATACGGCAGATTGGGCATACGCTCCTTATAGGCAAGATTGACCGCACTGCTGGAGATTGAGGTCTTCATGTTGTCACGCACGTTCATCTGCGTAAAGTTTCCTCCAACACTCAGCCATCTTCCGAAACCATATCGGGCGGAAACATTAAAGCCTTTCGTCAACACCTTACCATAATTTATATAGGTAGCGGCTGATTTACCTCCGCTCAGGTCGGCAATGTTACGCTGAATATAGTCTTTTGTATTACGGTATATCAGGCCTCCTTCCACATATACGGAGTGTTTCCCGAATGTCCGGGTATAGCTGAGGTTAAGGTTCAGGTTGTCGCTATTCTCAGGCTTGATGCCGATATCTCCCATTTCCAGGTCTTCATCACCGAACATTTCTTCAATAGTAGGCAGTCGGTAGGCTTTCTCATAGGACAATTTGGCCTGAAGGCCGGGCAATATGAAATAGGTTCCGGCTGCACCATAGCCCATGGAACTCACATCACGGGTAGTGCGCACATACTCACTCTGATTACTGGATGTAGCCATCGGACCTCCTACAAACTGGTGGTAATATTTGCCGAATACGGAGAAGTTCCAGTTTTCAGACGGCATCAGGCGATAGGACAGGCCGGAAATATTCTTGCGGGTCTCCTTAGCGATAGCCTCTTTTTGCTCTTCCTTGGCAAGCAGCGAGGTGTTGGAACGGTGGAAAGCATTCAGTACATGATTGAAAGTCAACATTTGCGCCTTATCAATGCGGTAGTTCACGGTCAGCGTACCGTTCCAGTTGTTATTGTCCGCCCGTGAATGTTGGTAAGACTGTTCACCGGGAGAGTTCAACAGGGCCTTCTGCCCATACCAATTGTATTTGTATGAAGCAGTATCCACATTGGTAGTTTCATTCTTATTGTAATTGACGGTCAGTGCCATATCCAGACCTTTAGTGAGCAGGTCACGCTTGCTATATTCCAATGAAGGCATCAGTGAATGGCCTTTACGATGCTTCTGACCGTATACGATTTCCTGGCGGACACCAGTCTGTATATCCTTATACATGTGCGAATAGGTGAAACCCAACAACAAACGGTCCGCCCACGACTTGTCTATAAAACCAATCTTTCCGATAATGGCTTCGTTATGATATGTATCGTTGAAGCGCTTTACACGTACCTTCTTATCCCTGTCAATTCTGCCGGTTTCGAAGTCTTCTACCGGTGCCTCTACATGATAGTCGTTATCTGAATAATTCTGGAAAGCATTGATTTCATACGTAAAACCATTCTTAAAGGTTTGTCCGAAGTTGACGTATGATTTATGTGTATTAAATGAGCCATAAGAATAGGAGGCATCCAGAAACCAGCGTCGACGTTTCTTGTTGGTTACAATATTGATGACCCCACCGATGGCATCGGTACCGAATCCCACAGGTACCACTCCTTTATAGACCTCAATCCGATCGGCAAAGTTCACAGGAATATTATTCAACCCGAAAGAGTTTCCTACACCTTCCTGCGGTACACCGTCAATGAATACCTTGACGTGCTTTCCACTGAATCCATCCAGCATGAGTTGCATATCCGAACCCACACCACCCGATTCACGAAGTTTCATACCCGGTGCCTTGGTTAAGGCATCACTCAGATTCTTAGTAGTGTTCTGTAACTCTTTCGTATCGACAGCCACTGCATTAAAGGCTGATCTCTTCAAGCGGGTTACTCCTGTAGAAACAATGGTCACTTCGTCCAACTGCTGTGTCTCGGGAGTAATCGTGAGGTTCTGTTTCACGCGCTCCCCTGCAATCAGCTTCACTTGTTTCTCTACTGTCTTATAGCCCACGGCAGATACTACCAGGGTATAATTGCCTGCGGGAGCCTTTATATGATAGATACCTTCTTGGTTGGTAGTACCTCCATAGCTGGTTCCTTTCAAGTAGACAGTCGCAAAATCAACGATTTCCTTCTCGGTAGACAGTATCTTGCCGGAAATCATAGTCCCGCCTTGTGAATAGACTGATAATGAAGAAAATAATAAGACAATAAATAAGGTAAGTCCTTTTATATTTGCTTTCAATTTACAAAGAGTTTTATGCAGTTAATAAATCACTGCAAAAGTCTCTATAAATTGAAAGCAAAACAATCGCTATATGCAGGTAAATATCTTGCCGGAGTATTCGATAGGAGTATACGCCGCAATCGCTATTAATAGGTATATTACATTTACCGGCACAAACTATTCAGATAAACTTCAATATTAGTATAGTTCTCATTCAATGTATAAGCAGATGCATCCGAAGCACTTCTCGGATTTAAGCCATGCTTACTTTCCCAATCATCGGGCATGCCGTCTCCATCACTGTCCTTCAATGCTTTCCCAGCTTTTAATACAGGCCAACCGCCTACATCTTCCTGTGAGTTGATAATACCATTTGTACCGAATGTACCAAGCCCCTCTCTTACTTGACGTAAGACCTCACGATCATAGCTATCCTGCGAGAAACTACATCCCACAGATTCCAAAATCCGCTGATAAGCAACAACAGGTGTATCTTCATGGATCGGTTCACTCGGGAAAGGAGAACCGACCAAACAGGATGCACATTCTTCACCCGAAGTCGGAATGGCTTCGGGAGAAATTCCAGAATCCGGTCCGGCACTTTTTCTGCCAGGGATATAGCATTTTCCGGCACAATCAGTTATAGCACTGTGATTATCATGTGTCACAGCATCATCACCTGCCATCACGTTACCGGCCACATAATAACGCCCTGTCCCATCCTCTGCAACATCAAGCAAACGATGATGCTGTGAAGCCGGTCCTGGTTTATAATAATTATTCACCATGTTAATCTCAGCATGATGCCCACCTCCATAAGCGGTCTTGAATCCCCAATTATACACCACATTATTACGGTAATCCACCCATTTCGTACCATCTACAGAGGAGAAACGAGGATTGCGGCTCGCATGATTTGCCAGCAGATTGTGATGGAAAGTAGCCTTATATCCTCCCCAAATACCTCCAAAGCCATGGCTTCCTTTTGTATGAACCGAAGTGTTCAGACTATGGGCAACCAAGCACCATTGTACGGTAAGGTTCTCGGTTTTATAAATAGAGAGACACTCATCAATGCTCCAACTAACAGAGAGATGGTCGAGAATCACATTCTTCTGTCCGTAACGTCCACCTCCCATACCGTCACTGTCCAAACGGTATCGATCGCCCACACGTACACGGATATAACGTATGATAACATTACTGGCATTCACCACTAACGGATAATCCTTTAGACAAATACCGTCACCTGGTGCAGATTGTCCTGCGATAGTAATACTATCATTATTTATACGAAGCGGAGACTTTAACTCAATGGTTCCATCCACGGCAAAGACCACTATACGAGCACCGGTTTGCTCCACTGCATAGCGGAAACTGCCTTCCCCACTGTCATTCAGATTAGTCACGGTAAGTACACGACCACCACGGCCGCCAACAGTCCATTTTCCATACCCCTCAGCTCCGGGAAAAGCTATTTGTTGCGCTTGCATACAAGTAACTGCAAAAAGCAGGCAAGTGATAAGAAAAGTATTCTTCATGATTGCACTATTTTACTGTTTTGATTTTGTATTCTGAAACGTAGATTGTCATTCAATAAAAGTATGCTACTGAAGAAAAAGGCGGTACCTCTCTCAAGAGATCCGCCTTTTCCTATTTCAAAGCATTTATTAATAACACGGATGCTGCTGACCGGCAAGTCCCGGATTCACATCAATAATATTCGTAGTATTGAATGGCAGTATCTCCACCATATTCTTTTTCATACCATAAAAGACACCGGTCTTACCCGTAATCCATGCATTATTAGCAGAAAGTCCCTCAACGTCTTCCACACAAAGGTTTCCTTTCTGTTTAATAGAATTAACACTGAACATGTTCAGAATCGTATATTCCACTTCTTCCACCTTCTTTGCATCAGCCGGCACATCTTCTTTCTTAAAATAAACCTTTCCATCCGCTTCAAAGAAGTTGGTCTTCAAGGCACCTTTAGAACCTGAATTTAATGTATGCAAAGTAGTCAATGCATCTTCAGAGAGTCCCATATTCACCAAATCCTGTTCAGTCATTGAGATGTAAGGCAAGGCTATCGTCGGATCTGCAAAAGACGGCGTTGAAGCCAGCTTATAAGCACGATATACATCCACATCAGCATATCTGCCCTCACGCTTGGCCAATTGAACCAACTTTTCCTTTTCAGCCGTCAGATAATCAACTAATATACCCCAACGAGCCAAATCACTTTTGCGAAGTCCTTCATTGGATAACTCCAGTTTACGCTCCTGTATAATGTAATCCCTGAAATCTCCATAGTCGGAAGGGATCGTCCCCACTTTGGCAGCATCATTCCTGAATGCGCGCAGGCGTACATCTTCTACAGCCTTCTTGGCTTCGGAAGTGGCACCGTTGTTCAGTTCATTCAAAGCCTCAGCATACATCAGCAAGATATCAGAGTAGCGCAATATAGGCCAATTAAAATCCCGTTTACTATCAGAAGATCCTCTAACCTTTTTCCAGTTAATGCGATATTTACCTACTCCCATGCCAGCAAAAGTATTCATTTGGTAAGCGTTGTTACCGGTAGATAATTTAAGTCCATAATTACATACCGAAACATCACGCCGTTGATCGTCCTCTTCAAACTCAAAATAGAATGTCGGCATAGCTATCATCTGGCTACCACCCTTACCTAAACCTTCATTATCCGTACCGCTCGTAGGTATACCATTCGTATAACCGGTGCGGACATCCGGTCCATTAGTACTGTACCAACCATACTCAAGCATGGTCTCAGCATTATATTGCTGATTTCCCAAATCTCTGAAAACCTGGTCATAGTCTTCCAGCAATTTATTCTCTCCCTTAGTTATAACCGCTTTACAAGCATCCGCCGCTATCTGATAGAGTTCCTTTATACGAGCAGCATCACTACGTTGCGCAATCTTTAAAGAACTCTGAGTATACGGTACCGTATTCAGATCCCAACGTAAAGAATAACCGGCAGCATAGAGCGCAACACGAGCCAATATACCATATGCCGAATTCTTAGTAAAACGCTCGGGAGTAGCAACCATACCTTCACTTTTCCAAGGTAACAGCTCTATGGCACGCTGCAAATCTTCGATACAATTATCATAAATTATATCACGACTGACGCGCGAAGAAGAAAATGTAGTCAAATCGGCTGTCGGCACATTAGTGTAAGGCACATCGCCATAATAACGGACAATATTCCAATAGGCATAAGCCCTTATTGCCAAAGCCTCACCCAACAGTGCATCTACTTTTTTCTTCTCACTGTCACTGACACTCATTTCCGGAAGATTCTTGACGCACACATTAGCATATTCAATAGCCTTATACATATTAGTATAAGTAGAACTCAACATACTGGAAGTATTGGTATAGTCATAGTTGGCCACATTGTATTTGGAATTGGACTCTGTTGAAGCCGACTCATCCGTACCCATCAATAATTGATATCCCAATTCTTGAGTGTGCAACCATGAATAGCCACCCATCACAGCCATCTCTGCTCTTCCTACTGTTTCAAAAACAGTGGAACTATCCGCTTTTGATTCGGAAGGCATATCCAACCAGTCTTCACAAGAAGTAAAAACCAATAACATAGCTGCGGATACACCTAAAATATTTATTATCTTTTTCATATTCATTGTCTAATTTAGAATGTTAAGTTTACGCCTACTACCCAACTTTTGGAACGCGGATAGGAAGAATTATCAATACCCGGTGTTAATGCACTGCTTGATGCGGACACTTCAGGGTCATACCCCGTATAATCGGTAAAAGTATGAATGTTATTCAAGGTACAATACACACGGGCATTACTGATTTTAGCGCGTTGCACTAATTTCTTTGGTAAAGTATATCCCAAGGTGATCGTATTTAAGCGTAAATAAGAGCCATCTTCCAAGTAATAACTACTGCGTTCACTAATGGCAGTCTTGTTATTCCCTGAAATATTCCACAAAGCATTACCATCATATTGGTGTGGATTCAGTGCAGCCAAACGAGCCAAATCAGAACTTTCTTTACCCGTTGAAGGATCAATCAATGTGAAACGGTTCTTCATTTTTTCAAGTGTATTCTGATTGGCCAGATACGGGCCAATAAAGCGCTGAGTACTCATGCTGAACACATCATTACCTACTACGAAATTCATGAAAATAGTCAAATCAAATCCTTTATAAGTAAAGGTATTGTTCCAACCTCCAGTGAAATTAGGAGCTGCATTTCCTATCACAGTACGGTCATTAGTACCCCATACCGGATTTCCATCTGCATCTACCTCACCAGCCGTCGGTCTATATTTAGCATCACCCGGCTTTACATTTTCACGATTAGAACCTTTCAAATAAGGAACACCTGCATTCAATGTATAGCCACCATCAGCATTCTGTGTAAAATCATCTGTCGTATAGCTGTCTCTTATACACATCTGACGCTGCCGACGAAGGCTTAGGT
>ENA-OZHC01001054-OZHC01001054.1-human-gut-metagenome-genome-assembly--contig:-NODE-1054-length-10626-cov-7.221644_pt1 | contig 10626 bp, 7 predicted proteins | sample MGYA00244043_ERZ653680 | MGnify/ENA primary metagenome ERZ653680 (study PRJEB26926, sample SAMN06165323) | human gut metagenome | biome: ENVO:00009003; feature: ENVO:2100002; material: ENVO:00002003...
TACGAGATCTGCGCATGTCTCGTGGGCTCGGAGATGTGTATAAGAGACAGTATCCTAACCATGCCACACTGGAATAGGTAAACTTGGATGTATTGACCAATGCCAGTCCGTAGAATAGAAGCATGACAGATGCCAGAATATCATAATATTCGTGCATCAGGATAGAAATACACACAATACCGCCTGCCAGCATCGGAAGTGAAAAATTCCATAATGCCCGATAGGTGAGCCGGCTGAAAAAACTCTGTCCTGTCTTTTTGGATTTACAGTAAGACAGGATACCGGCAGTAACGGCTGCGGCTGCCAATACCGATAAGGCTATTATAGCCATAAATTCCAATGTGACGATTAAATACGTCTCTGGTGTGATAACTAGTGTCGCGATGTACGCGCCAGCCAATGCGTAAATGCCTGCCAGGATTGCGGCAAGCCCACTAACAGAGATAAACTTTGAGGACTTTTCCATCAACTCTTTTATCTCATTTACCGATTCTAATGCTTTATCTTTATTCATGTAAAAAGTACTTTGTAATACAAAGTAAAATAAAACATTTAAGATGAACAAGATTTTATCTGATTATTTCAATAAATAGGTTCAAAAAAGAAGTTGGATAGATGAAATTAGTCAAATATTTGACTAATTCGACGAAGATACGTATCTTTGCGCCCGAAAAGGTAAAAACGATAATAAGAATGAGAGAAGGAGCGGAGTTCAGAGAACTCATGTTGCAGGTTGTCCGCACACGTATGGCTTTTCGCCGGTCTATGCAACGGACATTAAAGAAGAATAATGCAGGTATTACATTCGAAATGCTTCAAGTATTGAGCAGTTTATGGCACGAACAAGGCATCAGCCAGCAGATATTGGCGGAGCGTATAGCGAAAGATAAAGCATGCCTGACTAACTTGATGAACAACCTGGAAAAGAAAGGATACGTCTGCCGGAAAGAAGACCCGAACGACCGTCGTAATAAACTGGTATTTCTGACTCCGGCGGGTGAAGAGTTTAAAGAGCAGATTCGTCCGGTTTTAGACCAGGTTTATGTATATGCAGAACACATTATCGGTATTGAAAGTATTGAAACCATGTTGTCTGAATTAAACAGTGTTTATGATGTTCTTGAAAAAATATAAACTATATCCGGTCATTTTATTCAGCCTGTTTTCTTTTCCCCAATTGATGCACGCACAAACAGACTCTTTATTTCTTACTGTCGACCAGCTCTTTGAACGGGGCGTACAATATAGCCTGCAACTTCAGGCGGATGCAATGAAAGAATCTATGGCACAGGAACGGACACGGACTGCAAGAACTGCGCGACTACCGGAACTACAGATTGGACTGAAAGGCGGATTCGTCGGTCAACCCGTCGTTTGGGAACGGGGACTGTCCGCACCTCTCTACCCGGACGCGCCGGACTGGTCACAAAATTATGCGATTGATTTGGCACAACCTCTCTATCAGGGCGGTAAAATCCGAAGTGCTATCCATAAGGCGGATATTGAAAAGCAAGTCGCCGAATTGCAGACTTTGATCGACCGGGCGGAGATTAAACTGAAACTGCTGAATCAGTATATGAATCTCTTCAGCCTCTTTAAGCAGCATGAGATACTGATGCGAAACATTGAAGAATCGGAACTTCGGTTGCATGATATACGGCGGATGAAAAAGGAAGGGCTGATTACTAATAATGATGTATTGCGAAGTGAGATGCAGTTGACTAACGACCGCCTGTCTTTGCAGGAAACGGAAAACAGTATTGTGCTTGTATCGCAGCAACTCGATATTCTGTTGGGGCAGGACGAGAATGTATTATTGCGGCCGGATACTGCCCTGCTTTATCAAGCAGTTGCCTTGCAATCTTATGATGATTATATCGTTCAGGCTTATGCGAACAACCCGGTGATGAAATTGCTTCGTGCACAAACGGAACTGGCAAGGAATGAAATCCGTTCAACCAAGTCTTTCTCATTACCCGGTATATCGTTATATGCATCGAATACATTGGCACGCCCTGTCTCGCGTACCTTGGCGGATATGTACAATAACAACTGGAATGTGGGCGTATCGGTTTCTTATCCTTTATCCTCATTGTATAAGAACAATCATAAAATAAAAGAGAGCAAAATGAGGATGTCTTTGCGGAAGAACGAGGAAGAGCAGAAAATGCAGGGAATCCGCATGGAAGTACGTTCCGCATTCTTACGGCATCGAGAAGCCATGCAGAGGGTAGAGGCTTTGAAACTGTCCGTCCGGCAGGCGGAAGAAAATTACCGTATCATGCAGAACCGCTATCTGAATCAACTGGCTATCCTGACTGATTTGCTCGACGCAAATTCCGTCCGCCTGAATGTCGAGTTGCAGTTGGTTACTGCACGCACCCGTGTGATTTATACTTATTATCAACTTCAGAAGGCTTGTGGTCGTCTTTAATATACAAAACAGATATGGCAAATCAATTGAAAGAAAAACAGAAGAAGCTGAAAAAGCTCAGAATCCGCAATATTATTTTAAATTTGGTATGTATCTGTCTGGCAGGTTCCGGCCTTTGGTGGACTACCACTTACTTTTGGCGTTATGTAAATTATGAAGTGACGAATGACGCTTTTGTAGACCAATATGTAGCTCCCTTGAATGTACGGGCTTCGGGTTATATAAAAGAGGTATGTTTTAAAGAACATCAATATGTGCGTCAAGGGGATACTTTACTGGTGCTTGACAACCGTGAATATCAAATCAAGGTGAAGGAAGCGGAAGCTGCTTTGTTGGATGCACATGGCTCACAGGAAGTGCTTCATTCGGGCATTGAGACTGCCCATACAAATATCGCCGTGCAGGATGCCAACATTGCCGAAGCAAAAACGAAACTCTGGCAACTAGAGCAGGATTATCATCGCTTTGAACGTTTGTTGAAAGAAGAATCCGTCCCGGAGCAACAGTTTGAGCAAACTAAAGCTGCCTATGAAGCGGCAAAGGCGCGTTATCAGGCATTGGTTGCTCAGAAACAGTCGGTACTCTCGCAATATACGGAAACAAGCAAGAAAACAACGAGTGCGGAAGCCGCCATTTTGCGCAAGGAAGCAGACCTCGACTTGGCTAAACTGAATTTGTCTTATACGGTTCTTATCGCTCCCTATGACGGATACATGGGCAGGCGGACTTTGGAACCCGGTCAGTATGTACAGACCGGACAAACCATTTCTTATCTGGTACGCAACAAGGACAAATGGATTACCGCCAATTATAAAGAAACGCAGATTGCCAATATCTATATCGGCCAACAAGTGCGTATAAAAGTGGATGCAGTGCCCGGAAAGATTTTCCACGGAGAAGTTACCGCTATCTCCGAAGCGACAGGTTCCAAATATTCATTAGTTCCTACGGATAACTCCGCCGGAAATTTTGTAAAGGTACAACAGCGGATACCGGTACGGATTGAACTGGAAGATGTCTCTTCGGAAGAAATGGCACAGTTGAGAGCCGGTATGATGGTAGAAACAGAAGCTCTGCGCAAATGATAACGATGAAAGAGTTGGAAGCACCTATCCGCCAATGGGTGCCCGATTGGCTCGGACTTGTCAGTATCTTCGTCGTGATTCTTCCTGTCACTATGCTCAATGGTTCTTATACGGGTAGTATGCTTGAAGTTTCGAATACACTCGGTACGAATTCGGAAGATATAACAATGGGATATTATGCCGCTTCGGCAGGCATGGCTATCGCGTATCCCATTATTCCTAAAGTCCTGGCTGCCTTTTCCGTGAAATCGCTGTTGTTGATTGACTTGATACTGCAATTCTTCCTGAGTTGGGTTTGCGCCCGTACGCAGAATGCTGATATTCTGATTGTTTGCAGTTTTGCCGTCGGTTTCCTGAAAGGTTTTCTTATGCTGTGGTTTATCCGTTACGCCCAAAAGATTTTCAGCCGGAAGAATGTGCGTAGCGAGTTTTATTCTTATTTTTATCCGTTAGTGTACGGTGGGGGACAGGCTTCGATGTTGGTAACCGCTCTGTTGGCATATCATTATAACTGGAAATATATGTATTACTTTATGATGATACTGATTTTGATAGCTATCTTGTTTGTTATCATCTGTTTCCGTCATAACCGCCCCATTAAAGCCGTTGCCTTGTCCGACTTGCATATTCGTGAGATGTTTGTTATATCGACCGGACTGTTGATGTTGATGTACGTTATCAATTATGGAAAAGTGCTCGATTGGATGGCATCCGGTAAGATATGTGCATATATCATCATAGCTCCTATGCTGATTGCCTTGTTTATCTGGTATCAGAGCCATTCGGAGAAACCTTATGTAAGTCTTGCACCCTTATTTCAGGCCAAAGCGATTGTCGGCTATCTTTATATGATGCTTGTCATGTTTTTCAGTACATCAACCACTTTATTGACTAACTATCTGACTATTATTCTGAAAGTGGACACTACGCATACCTATTCCCTTTATATCTATCTGCTTCCCGGGTATATAGTCGGTGCGTTTATCTGCTTCTGGTGGTTTCGCTGGCAGCGTTGGCGTTTCCGCTTTCTGATAGCGGGGGGAATGAGTTGCTTTGTGATTTTCTTCGGTATCCTGTATTTCGGCATCTCTCCGAATAGCACTTATGAAATGTTATACCTGCCCTTATTCTTTCGTGGCTTGGGAATGTTGACTTTGATTATAGCTTTCGCCTTGTTTGCCGTAGAAGATTTGAATCCGAAATTCTTATTGTCGAATGCTTTCTTTCTGATTATTTTCCGTTCCGTATTGACGCCCATTATGGCTACTTCGTTTTATAGCAATGTACTGTACCGGCTGGAACAAAAATATATGTATTCTTTGTCGGAGACTATAACGACTGCCGACCCACTGGCAGCGTCACGGTATAGCCAATCTTTGAACAACGCACTGGCGCAGGGGCACGGAAATGCCGAGGCGGCACAACTGGCAACTAATTCTTTATATACTACCTTGCAACAGCAAAGTCTATTGCTCGCACTGAAAGAAATACTGGGCTATCTGCTGGTTATATCAATCATCATTGCTGTTGTTTCCCGTTTTATTCCGTTCCATAAGACACTCCGTGTCACATTTAAAAGAACGGGTGACGATATGGTTTAATTTGTCCTTCGCGGATTTTGATGAATGGTAATGTAATGATTGTTAGTGAATTTTTATATCTTTATGGCAAAATCTAAAATATGGAGACAAAGAAAATAATCTCAAAAAAGAAAGGCTTTTTCGAACTATTGCTTGTGACTGATGGGCAAGGATATATGATTGATCGATATTGGGAACGTGGTGGTATATTCGTTCTTTTACTATTTATATTGTCAGTACTGCCATATTCATCGAAAGCCCAGATGTCGTCTGATAGCCTCGTCCAAAAAATAGCCGGATATATCGATGCTATACAGAATTTTGGGGATGTACTGCCGCAAGAAAAAGTCTATTTACACTTTGATAATACCAGTTATTATCAGGGAGATCCTATTTGGTTTCAATGCTATGTCGTCACACCCGGACTGAACCATCCGACGGAGCTAAGTAAAACACTCTATGTAGAATTGTTGAATCCTGGTGGTGAGATAATTTCAAAACGAGTATTACCTATACGGAACGGTCGTTGTCACAGCAGTTTCGAATTGACGCAACTTCCTTTCTATTCCGGTTTTTATGAAGTCCGTGCCTACACGAAATATATGTTGAATTTTGGGGAGGAGATTATTTTCTCACGCGTTCTTCCTGTTTTTGATAAACCTGCTAATCCGGGTGAATATAAAGAGAAAAATATACAAAAGTATGCGGTTTACAAGTATCCGCAGACCAGAAAGAAAGCAATGAAGGCAAAAAAGGTTAATTTAAAGTTCTTTCCAGAAGGAGGAAATTTGGTAAAAGGTGTTCCTTCACAGGTTGCTTTTGAAGCAACTGATGCTTACGGAAATCCCATAACGCTCTTTGGTAGGATTATCAATCGGAGAAAAGAAGAAATCGGTCATTTTGCCACTATACATGAAGGGCGGGGCGTATTTACTTATATACCTACCGGTGAAGACGCTGACAAAGCCGAAGTGGAGCTTGGTGGAAAGAAGTATCGCTTTGACTTGCCGGAGGTCCGTTCGCAAGGGTATGTATTGCACGTTGATAATCTTACCTCGGAAGATAGTATAGCTGTCAGTGTACAGAAAAATACATATACACCATCAAACTTATTAGGCTTGGCTGTGATTGCTCATGGAAAACTATTAAATTCTTGTCTGTTAAATGTGGGGAAGAACACTCCTGTCTCCTTCAAACTCGACAAATCGGAATGGACACCGGGAGTAGTACAACTTGTATTATTCGATACTGCGGGACAGATCATTGCCGACCGTCTTGTCTTTACGAGAAAACCAGAACTGCTGGTAGTTGACGTACGCAAAAGCAAAGAGAGTTATCAGCCGTTTGAACGTGTCACGTTAGATTTTTCAGTTCGTGATACGACAGGTAATCCTGTGAGTACTCCTATGTCAGTTTCTATACGTGACGGGTGGGAGGAAGTGGAAAGTCGTCATTCTATGTTAGTGGATTTATTGCTGATGTCGGAGATTAAAGGGTATGTTCACCGACCGCTTTACTATTTTGAGGTGAATGACATGGAGCATAGGTTAGCTTTGGATTGCTTGTTGATGGTTCAGGGATGGAGACGTTATACATGGAAGTACGCAACGGGTGTAGAGCCATTTGAATTAAAATATATGCCTGAACAGGGAATAGAAGTGCATGGACAAGTCGTCTCATTCGTTAGGGGTAAACCAAAACCGAATATGCAAGTGTCTTCTTTCTTAGCGAAACGGGGAGAAGAGGAAATTTCATCCGGAATGACTTCATTTGGTCTTCTTGAAACGGATAGTTTGGGGCGCTTTGCCTTCATTACCAATATCGAAGGCAAATGGAATCTGATTCTTTCGGTGATGGAGAAAGGGAAGAAGAAAGATTGCCGGATTATACTTGATAGAGTTTTTAGCCCTCAACCCGTAAGGTATTTGGCAGGTGAAATGCAAGTTAGCGTTTCCGGAAGGGACACTTCGGAATTTGAACAGGGACTTCAAAAGGACACCGTTGTTATGAATGATGTAGATTACAATCGTTTTATGGATGCCTATGAAGATTCGTTGGCGCGACGGGGCATACAGGAGAAGAATCACCGGTTGGGTGAGGTTGTTGTAAAAGCGAAGAAATGGAGTCGCGAGAAAGACATTTTCGAAAATCGTTCTAAGTCGGTTGCTTATTACGATGTGTCTTCGGAAATAGATGATATTCAGGACAAGGGGGATTATGTAGGCGATGATATTCATGAATTGTTGATTCGTATGAACCGGAATTTTATACGTAGGGTTGATCGTAACGGCGAATGGCTACAGTATAAGGGACGTTCTCCTTTGTACGTTATCAATTATGAACAGACACAAGCTACTGAAATAGATCAGACCAGATATCAGACACTCCGCTTGGAAGCTATCAAGTCGATTTATATCAATGAGGAATTGTCGGCAAAGTGTCGTTATGCAGATTCACGAATGTCTCCATTGGAAGTAGACGAAATGTACAGTTGTGTTGTTTTTATTGAAACCTATCCGGAAGGAGAGATTTCCGTGAAGGGTGGGAAAGGAGTCAGAAAGACTTGGCTGGAAGGTTATAACAAATCGGCTGAATTTTATCACCCTGACTATTCCATATTGCCGAAAGAAGAAGATTACCGACGGACATTGTATTGGAATCCCGAAGTCTTGCCGGACAAAGCGGGTAATGCCCGCGTGAGCTTCTATAATAATGGCCGTTGTCGGAAGTTGAAGATAACAGCCGAAATGATTGCAGCTGATGGAACGATTGGGATGTTCAATGAGTGACCGTAGAACAAAGAAAGAGTTGCTATCCGGTTCAATACATTATTGAATGGGGATAGCAACTCTTTTTTATCTATATCGGTGATCTTTTTATAAAGTAACGCCTGTCTTGAAGATAGCTATTTCGCGATAACCTTTCTTTTCATTGTTAACGAATTCACCGCTCGCCACTTTGATAACGTAGTCGATAAAACGTTCGCAAGTCTTTTCCATTGGTTCGTTCTCAACGATTACTCCTGCATTGAAGTCAATCCAACCCGGTTTGTTCTTCGCTAGATTTGAATTGGTGGAAATCTTCATTGTCGGGACAAAGGTACCGAAAGGCGTGCCACGTCCGGTAGTGAAAAGTACCATGTGACATCCGCAAGCGGCAAGGGTAGTAGCGGCTACCAGGTCATTGCCCGGAGCAGAAAGCAGGTTAAGTCCTTTCTTTTGCAGGCGTTCGCCGTAAGGCATTACACCGGACACATAACTCTTACCACATTTCTGTGTACATCCTAAGGCTTTTTCTTCCAATGTAGAGATACCGCCGGCTTTGTTTCCCGGAGACGGATTTTCACCAACAGGCTCTCCGTGTGACAGGAAGTATTCTTTGAAATCATTAATCAAATGTACTGTCTGTTCGAACAAGCCTTCGTCTGAACAACGATTCATTAAGATAGTCTCTGCACCAAACATTTCCGGCACTTCGGTCAGGACACTCGTACCGCCTTGTGCAATCAGGAAGTCGGAGAACATACCCAATAGCGGATTGGCTGTAATGCCGGAGAAACCGTCGGAACCACCACATTTCAGACCCACACGGAGTTCAGACAAAGGAACATCGGTCCGTTCATCTTTGGATACTTTGGCATACAATTCACACAGAATTTCCATTCCTTCTTCATATTCATCACCTACTTTTTGAGTTACCATGAATTTTACACGGTCTTTGTCGTACTCACCTAGAAATTCACGGAATACATCCGGCTGGTTATTCTCGCAACCCAGACCCACTACCAACACTGCACCTGCATTGGGATGAAGCACCATGTCACGAAGAATCTTTTTCGTATTTTCATGGTCGTCGCCAAGCTGTGAGCAGCCGTAGTTATGTGGGAAAGCAACGATTGCATCCACGCCTTTTCCTGCTGTTTCACGGCGCAGTCCTTCTGCTAATTGTCCGATAATACCATTTACGCAACCGACAGTCGGAATGATCCATATTTCATTTCTTACGCCGACATCGCCATTCTTGCGGCGGTAGCCTTTGAAGGTTAAGTCTTTATGAGGGATATCCAAAGAGACCTGAATCGGATTATAGGTATATTCCAGTAATCCGGCGAGGTTCGTTTTGATATTCGTTTCGTTCATCCAGTCGCCTTGTTTCTTTGCCATTAGGGCGTGTCCGATAGGATAGCCGTATTTAATGACGTTTTCGCCTTCGGAGAAGTTCTTTAATGCGAATTTGTGTCCTGCGGGGATGTCTTCATTTAATGTAATCTCTATTCCATCTACGGAGAGATATTCTCCTGCCGGGAGGTTAACAATGGCAACGGCAACGTTGTCGGCAGGATTAATTCTTAAATACTTTGTTTCCATGTACTTGTTAGTTGGATTTGTTTTTTTGTTGTTATTTGCTATGGTAATAATCAATGGTTTCTACTGTCAACAAGTCAATTGGCATATAGTTGATGCAGGTCACTTCTTTCTTGAAAATAAGGTGGTCGCAAAGAGCTTTAATACCATTGAAACCTTGCAATTCCGGTTGCTGGGCAATGAGGAAGGAAACACTTCCTTCTTTCAGGCAGGTGACATTCCGTTCGAGAAGATCATAACCTATCAGGTTGAAGTCTTTCTTTCCGTGACTTTGCAGATATTCGCCCACGATGTAGACTTTGGAGTTAAAAGTAATTCCGTTCTTCACTGTCGGGTGGGTGCGGAAGAGTTCATCCAGCATCTCATTGTCTTCGTCGTTGCGTTCGGCATGCAAGTCGAGCTCCAGTATAGTACAAGACGGATGATATTCTTCCATGTACTGCCTGAATCCGATTTCTCTGTTCTCTTGCTGGTTAGAACCGACAATTCCTTCATGTATTTTACGGAAAATGACGATTTCTTTTTCATCTCTGGCGAGCAGCATCAACATCCGTGCAGCAAAATATCCGCTCTGACGTGAGTTCTGGCCGAAGAAGGCGAGGGGAGGAACATCCTTGATATTCGAGTCTATATATATATAAGGTATGTCTAGTGTGTGCAGCTGGTCGGTGAATCCTTTCGTATATTGCGGAGCGGTGGGGGCCACCATAACTCCGTCCGGTTGAAGAGTGATAATCGTTTCGCTGGCATCAACAAAGGAATGATAGTCGTATGGGTCGTAATAGTTGATTTTCACCGAGGTATTAAAATCTGAATAGGTAGCAATAGCCTCGTGGATACCCAGTTCTACGGCAGTCCAGTATTCACCTTCCAAATGTTCCGGCAAAAGGCAGATGAACGTATATTTCTTATTGGAAGCCAGCGCACTGGCATACATATTAGGCTGGTAGTCAAGCTGTTTTAGAATTTCTTCCACTCGTTTCTTACTTGCTTCCGATACTCCGCTACGACTGTGGATCACACGGTCTACCGTTCCTACTGATACATCTGCCAGACGCGCGATATCTTTAATTCTGATTCTTTCGGGCAATTTATTCATACGATTACCTTATTTATATAGGTTTTTGTGCTCGCACACAATAATAATCTTAATATTTTCGATA
>ENA-OZHC01001076-OZHC01001076.1-human-gut-metagenome-genome-assembly--contig:-NODE-1076-length-10518-cov-24.343114_pt1 | contig 10518 bp, 5 predicted proteins | sample MGYA00244043_ERZ653680 | MGnify/ENA primary metagenome ERZ653680 (study PRJEB26926, sample SAMN06165323) | human gut metagenome | biome: ENVO:00009003; feature: ENVO:2100002; material: ENVO:00002003...
ACGTTTTCAGCGATTTTGCAAGGATTTCCTTCATTTCATTTTCATTATTCTAATTTTATTGATTGTGACTAACAAATAGAATTTAGAAAATTGTGCAAATGCCTGTAAATACAGTGTTTTTAGCACTATTATATTAGGAAACAATATTTTTATTTGTGACTAACGTGTGACTAACGATAACAGTCTAAAACTTCCGAAATGATACTAAATATGTTTAAAGATAAAACTCCCGGGGTTAATTCCCCGGGAAAATCATTTAGAAATTTCTGTAATTCTGGTGAATGTTCCTTTTGGAATAAATTCAAAAACAAACCCTTCTGTCGGATGTGGGATGCGGATGAAATACCATTTCAGCCCCGAACTGTCTGTTTCTGTGTACTTCATCACCTCTACAACTGCACCTTTTTTTAACTGCGGAAACAGTTTTGACGGGCTGTTTTTGTTTGATTTTGTATAACATTTTGTGTCCTTTTTTATCTGTGCAATGTAGGCTCTGGTGTTCATTTTTGAGTTTTGGTTTGATGACATAGTGTCTCCAGATAATGAGCCACTTGTAACTGCAATCGCCACATGATGATTGTCATTCAGGAGAACATCTCCTGCCTTAATGTAGTCACCAGATTTCAAATATTTTGGGTCTGTCAAGACTTTTGCACCTGTCTCTTTTAACGCCTGACGCATATCGTAAGTAGTCAAATAAATGCTAACTGCTTTCAACTTTGCATTGTCCAGACGGTATCCTGCACCTTTTATGATAGCTGCTGTACTGGCACTACAATCACTCTCGCAATCCTTTTTTATTTTAGCAGGGTCATATCCGTTAGCTTTGAGTTGTTGCCAAAATGTGTATCTGTCATTGCTGTTTCCTACGGTTCCCTGATCGTAACCAATATGGTTGTTTTGAGCTGCTTTTGTTGCCATATCTGCAATCATATCGGCAATTGTTTTATCTTCAAATCTCAGAACGCAGAGCCATGGTCTGCTGTACCAATTCATAATCTGATATTCTGTTCCGGTCTGATCGCCGGCTTTTCCGCCTGCATATCTGCCGTTCTCGTCATGCCCGCAATTACTAATTTTTACTGTTGCCATTTGTTGTACCTCACTTTCTGGAAAATATGTTTTTAATGCGTTATAAACAAATCTCTGTCTGCTCTTATATGCCCCGACTTGGTTCCCTGTGTCCGTCTGGCAGGCTGCATAGAGATTGTCGAGCGTATATGGCTTCTGGGTTTTTGCCAAAATCCTCGTTACTGCTCCCCGTCCGCCTTGGTGCCTAAAGTTCACGCACATAGCTTGTGCTCTGGCATCCGTAACGCCCTGTTTAATGGCTTCTTCTGTATAGGTGGCTAATTGTTCATCCATAAGGCTATCTTGGCATTTAATACCCAAATCGGACGAAATAAGGGCAACTATGGTATTAGCAAGCTGTGATACTCTGGAAATGTTAAAGCATTCCCAATTTGCGGTCTGAACTTGTTCCAGAAGTCTGACCTTGTCTATCTTCTCCCACTGTTCCGGACTGGCATCGTAAATTCGTTCCAAAAGCGTTTTGGCTTCAGCTCCATACCACTGCCCTGCCCCGATTGTAATTGCGTGTTCTTCAGAAGAATTGGTGTAGGCTTCCGTGAAGTCCGAATAATCCTGCTGTCCGTAAACCTGTCCGCCGGTTTCGACCGCATAAATAATCTTCCTGAGAACTGTTTTCTGTTCGTTTGTCATATCGTGTTGTTCCTTTCTATTATCTCAATTCACAGCCCCACGAAGAGGATGACTACGCCGCTAGTCACCATGCCATTAATTGGAAGTACATTGAGTCCAAGAAATACGCCAATGCCTTTAATTTCCAATTCCGTCAACTCCTTTCATGAAATCATGAAACATATTTGTGGTGACTGTAGCGTGCAGATTCCACACTCCATTGGTGGCTTTTTATGAAATTTTTAATGAATTAAATGGGAAGTCATATCAAAACGGGTGTTACTATCTAACTTATAGTCACAGACTCCCAGCAGATTAAAAGTGCTGTGCTCCAGGAGCCAAGTGTCACTTTTAATGTTGCCGAAGAAGTATCAAGTACGGGTGGTACTGCGTGTTCAGATTTTTTTGATATTTCTGTCACTCCCGACAGCTTTCCTGTTATGTATAAAGAGGTAATGCAGTTGTTATCAATTAGTAGAATCGAAGTCATATGACTGTTTGCATTACCCCATTTTACGCTTACTGTTTTGGTAGAGCCATCACTATATATAATATAACTATTGGCCTTGAACCGCTTACTATTTAATTCATTAATCGCCCCCAGAATTGTCTTGTTTTGTGTCTGCAAATTTTCAAATACTTTGTTTGCAATCTTTCCTATAATCCAATCTGACAACGCCGACAAACCAAGACGTTTGTTTGCCTTGCCTGCGGTATCAAGAATCATCATCTCATCTTTGTCCGCAGGGTTCGCTTTTATCGTGTAATCTGTCCATTTTGGCATGACTGTTTCCTCCTTATGCTAAATATTTGTCTCGAATGTATTTTTTGACTGCATCAAGATGAGACTGCACATCGTCATCCAGTACAAGGAAATTGCCTTTGTTGTTCTGGCTGACAATTTCCCCTGTTTCCTCGTTTACCTCAGAATAGGTGTAGGCAATACGACTTCCTTCTCCAGTACTAAGATTCATAAAACTTGTAAGAATTTTTTCCATGATACATTCTCCATTTCGTCAATAATTTTTTCCCTGTTATTAAGAAGTTCTTTTTCATAATCTGGTTCTGATACTTCAAGACTTTCACTGTAGTCTGGTTCTGGCATGTCTGTGTCTATTGCCCTGTCGTAGGCTGTTTCGCTTGCGTCAGCAAAACGCATGTGTTCATAGTCAGCCTGCCGCGCTTTGATTTCAAATGCAAATTTAAGCCCCGGAGTACCTTTTACAGTGAAATATGTCTGCTCTTTTTTATCTACCCAACAATCTCCATCTCCTTCCTTTTGTAAAAACACATAATATTCAATCCTTACATTGGTAGATTCTTGGAATATATCATCTATGTCTATCAGGCATGTGCCGTCTTCCGATACGGATGCTTCTCCGATGTCTCCGAACATGGGGGACGCCATTTCATAACAATAAAATGCCTGCGTACCATAGTTTTTTGTTGGAAGGATTCTTTTCTTTGTTCCTCGGACACTTAAATCTGCAAGGTCTGTTCCCGTTCCGATGCTATGGAAATGGCCACTGGCTTCTATATGTGTACCTGCTGTAACTTTTTTTGATGCCGAAACGCTGCCTGCCGAAACGCTGTCTGCCGAAACGCTGTCTGCCGAAACGCTTTTATTAAACGAGGCTGAGCTTGCATGTACGGTTCCTGTATAAAGATTGATTCCTCTAATACGCGTTCCATACAATGTCCCGTACCCCGGTATATATATTCCCGTATTCGTCTCTGAATAGATCTCTCCAGTTGAAGCGTCTAGCGTTACTTCTCCATACGTGCCACTTGCTGAAAGCTTCCTATATCCAACTTCCCATCCAGCCAGATACCCGGTGTCAATATACGAGGCATTCAGATACACCTTGTTGTCATAAAGATATAATCCCTGTGTTTCCCCGTTGTTGGTTAATTTATTAAAGATTTCCAACTGAGTCATATCTGACGCGTCTTTGCCATCATCGCCTTTTTCTCCATATACACCGATAACATGTGGAGTAGTGTTCACACTCGTTCCGTCCGTGTATGTGGTTGTCTGATAATTCCACAAATATCTTTTAGATGATGTTGGTGTCTGCACGGATTCCGTCCAACCTGATGTGGATGTTGTCACACCTGATGAACTTGAAGAAGCAAGGTAATGTTGTGCAATTACAGATACGCCGTTTCCAGTATCGCCTTTTATCTTCGTCCAGCTGTAATTACTTGGATTTGTAGAATCATTCTCTTTAAAATCGGTATACTGCCCGATGTAAGTCTTGCCTGCGCTATCAGACACTGAGAAACCTGTTTTTCCGTCAGAACTGGTCGCATAAGCAATATGGAGATAAGATGTTTGCCCGTTATCTCCATTTGTTCCAGGGATTCCTTGCGCCCCGTCCTTGCCTTCAAATCGACTCCATGTGTATTTGCCAGGGTCGTCGCTATCCGCTTCTGTATAGTCCACATAAGTGCCAATATAGGTACTTGGCGTTTCACTCATCTGACTGGAAGAAGTCGGGTTCGCAACAGAACTATATTTGATATGAAAATAAGATGTCTTTCCGTCCTGACCGTCTTTTCCACTTATTCCGTCTTTTCCATTTATTCCCTGAATACCCTGTAATCCCTGAATACCCTGTTTCTGTTTTGCAATTGTAAACTGCTTCTCAACAGAGAGGTTATTATAAGAAACTGACACGGTAATAATTCCTGTATCAGATGAGAGTGCCGTTACTGTATATGTTGCTCCTGATCCTGAACCCGTAACCCCGCTTCCGGCAGTAAACGTTATAGTTGCGCTGCTTGTAACATTATCATCGCCATACAACGCCGTCACCGTCGTTTTACACTCAGGGAATGCTGTGTAATTGCCTTCCGCATCCGTTGGAATACCCTGATACTCATTCGATAATATTACATTTAGAGTCTTATATTTCTTCGCTTCTTCCGTAGCCGCATCCGTGGCAATATCAGATACGCTCTTGCCCTGCAAAGAAAATTCGGTGGCAAGAATACGAACTTTCCCGTTATCATCAATGTATAAGGTTGTTTGGTTGTCCTTATCAATAACCTTTATGCCTTTGGCATTGATAAATTTGCCCGCTAAAAGTCCTGCAAGGATGTAATTTGCATTGATATACAGTTTCTTGTCCTGTATATAAATCCCCTGGTCTTCACCACCGTTTGTCAGCTTATTAAATACCTCATCCTGACCAAGGCTTGTATCATACTCCTTAACCGCATTATCAATGTCAGTTTTGTCCACATATTTGAAATCAATCCAGTCAGTGTCAGTGAATGCACCGTCCGCTCGGCTTCTGACTGCTGTTTTGATAGATGCTTCGCCATCTGCCTTTGATGTAACCCAGAAATCTCCCATGTTGTACGGTGGTTTTGGCTGTTCGAAATAGACTGCTGCTTTCCCATCAATCTTATCAAACAGATAATCCGGTGCTTTCTGCTCGACCCATTCACTGCCATCCCACCGCCAGCGCGTGTTGCCACCCGAGGTGTTCTGCCACAAGTCTCCTTTGTGGATATATTTGCCTTTTTCCCAGACAATTAAAATCTCATTTCCGTCTACATCCAGAATAGAATTACCGCCAGCATCTGCCCACGGAATCTCTTCTGTTTCTGTCCATTCAAGCGCCGGGTCTGTATCCTGACTCCAGGTCTGAATCTTACCATCAAGCTGCTCTTGAAGACTTTCGATTGTATCAGCAAAAACGCCTTTGATAAATGCTGTGATTGCAGAATCATCTGTATATTTAGATGCTCTTACCCAGTCATTAGCGTCATAGCTTGCGCCTTCTGCCTTAGCCTTTTGACATTTAAGAATATCACCGGCCCCGCCCTGAACCCATAAATCGTCAATATCGTAAGGTGGCACCGGCTCTGCTCCGAATATTCTCTTCTTTGCGTTTGCTGTGTTTTGTGCCTGCGCCGCATCAGCCAGAGCTTTGACCACCGCAGTGTCTTTTACATAGTCCCACCTGTATTCGCCGTTAATCTTTGCATATCTGTAAGCCTGCCCGCCATATTCTTCGTTGTTTACGATATAAAACAGGTCACCTAAATGTTTCTTTTTAGTTGTATCATCTGTCCAAGTGGATGCCGGTTCATTATTGCCATCAGGAACATAGTCTCCAAAGAATGCTTCTATCTGTCCGTCAATCTGCTCCTGAAGAACCTTAATCTGTGGAGAATACACCTCTGTAATGAACTTCTCAACCTCGGCATTTGCCACATTTTCTGGTGTTTTCCCTTTGATTGTAAGTTCCGTGGCATTAAGATTGACGGCCCCTGTCTCTGCGTCAATACGGAATGTAATGTTGCCGTCATTGTCTTTTGCCGTGAATCCTCTTGTATTAATCCAATCCGACTGTATACCGATAGCATACAGAATGTTCAGCACTGCATCACCGTTGCTGTCAAATCCGGCTTTCCAAGTCTGACCTCCGTCTACTGACAAGAAGAATCCATCAGCACCCGTCTTATATATCACCTTAGAATCAGCAAGTGTGGGTTTGTCGTGCCGGTATGATATCGTGGATCCATCTGACTGGATTTCTTCTGTATAGTAGAAGCCGAGAGTGTTTGCTGCTAGTTCATTCATCTGCTTTAGCTTTGCATCATAGGCAGTAATCTTTTTCTCAGTGTCTTTCTTTACATTGTCAACCTCGACCTGCATACTGTCTGGGTAATCGACATTAAGGTCTTCCATGCTCTTTGCGTTGCAAGAGAAGCTTGTGCTGCCAGAAAACGCGAAGTCTACATCTGTCAGATATGAATAGTAAATATTACCTTTAATGTCGGAAAATGTAATTCTATCTCCAAATGTGGCGTATCCGATTGCTATGCTGTCGCAGGAGAACGGCCTTAATCTCATACCGACAAGTTCTTTTCCAATCAAGTCAACGCCCGCCTGTTCATTGCCACTCAGAAGCTTGTTATCAATCGTGATAACATATCCGTCTGTACCGTACTTATATTCTGTCTCATTATCTGTATACTTGACCCCAGTAACAACCACATCGTCAACATCATAGGTAAGGTTCCTGATAGCATTTAGATTAAATCCTTTTCGTTCAAAAATTGTCTCGATCTCGTTGCTGTCAATGTCAAGAATAATGTTTCCGTTAATGTCGTACCATGGGACTGCTTCTAATGTGATAGTGTCTGCACCATCGTCAAAAGTGATGATTCGCAAATTATCATTCTCATCAATGCGAGCGTTGCCGCCTGCCAGAGCTGCAACCATACCGATTACTGCTCTAAAAGTGGTGTTCTCCGGCTTCTTCTGCACCTGATAGTCTGCGTTTTTAAATGTTGCGTCACCTAACACAATCCCGGTCTGCTGACAGGCATCTTCTAAAACCTCTCTGACAGAGCATGGGAAGATAAGATTTGTTTTGTAGTCTGCCTCTGCCTTGCTCATATAGTCCAACAAGGTGAGATTAATCTCATCGGACGTGGCGGGTTTTTTTGACACAATAAATGTGCCGCGGCGAATGGTTTCCAATCTATCAGATAGTTGCAAATTTAAAAATAGAGTAAACTGTGCCCCAGCAAAGTTGTAGTCAGAGAACCTATCATCATCATTGACCAGTGCCAATGTTGCCGTCTTTTCAATGGCTACACCTATCGGGAAATCCCCGGAATCAGAAGAATCTACGATTCCGTTTCCGTCAAAGTAGAAATCTTCTTTTTCCAGGTTTAAAGTTGTCCCATCACGCAGCACCGCATTCGCCGTAACATAATAGTTACTATTTAAGAGAGATTCTGTTTTTAACTGATTTGTAACATTAATCATACCGGTCGAATACTCCTTACATTAATAGTTAATCCTGTCCATCGTTCCTCATTATCCTTGAGTGTTTGTGCTGCCATGTTGAAATTAGATGCATAGAACGTTTTGTCAATCCATTTGCCGGGTGTCCGAGGGTCTTTATGATGAAAAGTGAACTGACTTTTGTTAATCATAGAGTTGAGAATCGTTGCAATCTCTCCCCATTTAAGCTCACCCCATTCCATATCATATCCGGCGATAGTTCCCATTGGTGTGTTATGCATAACAAGATCCTGGCTCCTCTTAGAGCTTTCCGTTGACGTAGTTGAGAACACCGGCTTGTATGTGTCAGGGGCCTTTATGATGACCCCATCAATCTTAAACTGTTCTTGTGTCATTTACACACCCCCTAACAAGAATGGATTTTGACCGCCATTTCTGCGTCTCCTAAGCTCTGCTTCATCAATGATAATGTCTAACAGTTTTCTGCCAGATGCATTAACTGTAACATTGTAAGTGTTTCCATCTCCCTGTCCTTTCCCTGACTCCTCCCGAACAATCTGCCGTAACAGGCTTTCCGGTGCTTCCAAGTTATTGCCTTTTTTCTGGTCACCTAATACTGCAAGGAATTCGCTTCGTGGTGGAATAACTGCACCACTGGCCAGATATGGGATAGTTCCAATGCGCGGAAATGTTGCATGAAATCCAATGGTCTTTGAGCCGAATGGTGTTGGAACAGTCCAGGGTCCAAAGGAAAATGCAGATTCAATTCCACCAATTGCATTATTAATCATCCCAACTGCATTATTAACAATGCTGATTGCCTGATTAATCGGAGCTTTAATAAAATCCACAATGCCTTCAAATGCAGATCTGACTGCATCTCTGGCGGCATTAAACTTATTGATGATAGCATTTTTTATCGCTTCTACTTTATTAGAAACAAATGTAGTTACATTTTCCCATACTTGGGATGTTTTATTCTTTACGCTGTCCCATACGCTCGCAACTTTTGTTTTAATTGCATTAAACACTGTGCTGGCTGTGGATTTAAGAGAGTTCCAAAGACCAGAAAGGGTCTTTTTAATTGCGTTCCAGATTGTTGAAGTCAATGCTTTAATCGCATTCCAAGCAGTGCTGATGATGCTCTTTATTATACTCAACGCGCCTTTTATTACGGTTTTAATTATCTCCCACGCACCTGACACAACATCTTTGATAAAACTCCATGCTCCATCCGCAATCTCTTTTATTCCCTGCCAAGCCAGTTCCCAGTCTCCTGTGAAAACGCCGACAAGAAAATCAATGATTCCGCTCAGTGTATCTGCTACATCACCAATAATTTTAATTAATGATTCCAAGACTTTTATTGCTGTGGTTCCTACAACGTCAATTATCTTTGCCACAACCGGAAGTAAATTTGCGATTATCCAGTTAATCAAAGGCACTAACACTGACTCCCACAGAAGTTTCAGAGAATCAATGAGTTTTCCGAGGAATGCTTCTATCTTTAAAATCGCATCCCCTAATGGTCCCTCTAATAGTCCTTTGAACTGTTCCGCCAGTCCTTGTAGTACTGGAAGAACGTATGTGTTATATCCAGTTATCAGAGTTCCAAATATGCTTGACAGTCCATTTGCTATAGAATCAAAGAACGGCTTTACGTGTTCATCGTATAACCTCGATATTGCGTCGCTAAGGTTTTGAACAACTGTTAAGACCCCACTTGTTACAGTTTCTATTACTCCGAGGCTGCCCTCGATTGCTGACTTCAAAATGTCCTTGTTGTCGATAAAAGGCTGCGCAATCATGTTAAGGATATCTCTGCCAAGTTTTGCAGCCGTTTCCGTAAGAACCATTCCGATTTCAGCAAAGATTCCGATTAAATCTGCTGTGATTTGTTGCGCAGTTTCTCCGCCGAAAACTGAGAAAACATCAGCGAAAGCAACTGCAAGATTTCCTGCGATTTTCGAAATTTCAGAGCCGATATTGAACATATCTATCAGATAGTTCTTTATTCTTTGCGTGTTCTGCTTTAAAAACTTTTCAATTCCGCCTATAATGTTTTGCGCAATTGTCAATCCAATTCTGGCAAATGAGCCGGCAACTTGTCCAATTGCATATGCAAATGAATCAAGAAAATTATTTGCTGCTTTAGTAACTTCTGAATCAGTAAAGATATCCTTTAAGGATTTCCATATAGAATCAAGGTCTTTCTTTATTCCGTCAAAAATCGGCTCGTAGTCTCCTAACCCATCCCAGAATCCTTTTGCGATTAACTTAGCCAACTGTTTAAATCTGTCGATTATCTTTTTTAGCGGTTTTGACATTTTATCAAGAACTGTCTCACCCTCTGCCAATTTCCCATAATCAACATTTTGTACAGCATCTTTCATCTGATCTGCAAGTCCGCCGGTTGTACCCGGTACTTTTGACGATGAATCCGTACTTTTATCCGTTGAGTAATTATTTATTTCGTCGAGAGGACTAAGATATCCTTTTGCCGCCTTAGTAGCTTTCTTGGTTGCGTCCGCTGTATCATTTGTTGCATCTGCCAGCTTTTCGGCATTGTCGGCAGCATTTCCATATTGGTCTGCCGTATCAGCTATTGCATCTGTTCCGACAAGACCTGCACCACTTGTGCCTGTCTGGCCAGATGATTTCTTTCCGGTGATTAATTCCGTAAATGACTTGAAGGCATTTGCCAGAGTTGCTAACTTACCGAGCAAGATATTAATAACTCTCAAAACGGGAGTGAAGAGATTGATTAATCCCTGTCCGACTGTTGCCTTGAGAGATTGCAACTGTAACTGCATCACTCTGACCTGGTTCGCCCATGAGTCAGATGTTCGAATGAAATCACCAGATGCGGCAGACAACTGTTTCTGTACAAAAGCCAAGCGGAGAGCCACTTTCTCCTGTTCAGTCATGGCGGATGTGGTTTTACCATAGCCATTTGCCAGCGCAAACTGGTCAAGCGCCGACTGGGTCATTACCACACCGAGGTCCTTGAGTGTTTCCGTTTCACCTGTAAACACTGATTTCAG